>Ga0351926_1041_pt1 | contig 16953 bp, 16 predicted proteins | sample BONcelT113001D10_FD_206837 | JGI IMG/M metagenome (GOLD analysis project Ga0351926, IMG submission 206837) | Enriched cells from coal bed in the Powder River Basin, Montana, United States - BONCAT cells T11 rep2 HSBNCT.T11.300.1.D10 ...
GATATTTGTGGCAGGAATCGACGGAAAGCTGCTAATCAGGATCATGGGGGCCGGGGCAGCCTGTTTGCCGGCGTTTTGGTTTTTTCTAAAGGATTATCAAAAATCCCGATTGACTGTTTTTTTCGATCCGCATGTTGACCCGTTGGGGGCTGGATATCATATCATTCAGTCAAAAATTGCAATTGGGTCAGGGCAGTTGTTTGGCAAAGGCTTATTTGGCGGTTCTCAAAGTCAGTTAAATTTTTTGCCGGAGAATCATACGGATTTTATTTTTGCGGTTGTTGGCGAAGAACTGGGATTTATCGGTTCTGTATTGATATTGGCACTGTATTTTATACTGCTGTATCGGGGAGTTAAAACTGCGCAGAATGCCCGGGACAATTTTGGCAGGCTTCTGGCGGCGGGGATTACTTCGATGATGGCCTTTCACCTATTGGTTAATGTCGGAATGACGATCGGAATTATGCCTGTGACAGGAATTCCGCTGCCATTCATGAGTTATGGCGTCAGTGCGCTAACGACCAATTTGGCCAGTATTGGTATTTTGATTAATATCCAGTCGCGACAACAGAAATTGATGTTTTGATTGATGTTTTGAACGGAGGAAAAAATAGTTGCTTTTTAGGGATACCGTATTAAGTTCAGTTGCCAAGCCCGCACGCTATACCGGGGGAGAATGGAATATGGCAAGAAAAGACCCGGACAGTGTGCAGGTCAGGTTTGCGCTTGTTTTGCCCGATGTTTATGAGGTTGGAATGTCTAATCTGGGTCTTAAAATTCTCTATAGTATTTTGAATGACCGGCAAGATACTTATGCCGAGAGGGCTTATTGTCCATGGCCAGACATGGAATCCACGATGCGAATGGGAAAAGAGCTGCTCGGCAGCCTTGAAACCGATACTCCTCTAAAGGATTTTGACGCGGTTGGGTTTTCGTTGCAGTATGAAATGACCTACAGTAATATTCTTACCGTGCTGGACCTGGGTGGAATTCCGCTCTCAAGCAAAACGAGGACTGATTCTGATCCGCTGGTTATTGGCGGAGGACCTTGCGCCTATAATCCCGAACCCCTTACTGATTTTTTTGACTGCTTTGTAATTGGCGAAGGAGAGGAGATTATCGGGGAAATAGCGGCAACAGTTGCCGAATGGAAGCGGAACGGACGTAAGGACGGGCGTGCCGGATTGCTTGATTCCTTGGTAAAACTGGCCGGAATCTATGTGCCGTCATTGTATGAAGCTGAATATGCAGAAGACGGAAGTTTTATTGCAACAATTCCAAAATGCATTGATGGGCCGGCAGTAATCAGCAAAAGAGTGGTAGCTGACCTGGATAATGCCTATTTTCCTGTGCGGCCGATAGTTCCTTATTTGGAAACCGTACATGACCGGATTATGCTGGAGCTGTTCCGGGGATGTTCAAGGGGCTGCAGGTTTTGTCAGGCAGGGGTCGTTTATCGTCCGGTTCGCGAAAGAAAACCTGAAACTTTGCTGCGGTTGGCGCAGGAATTGGCGGACAATACCGGATATGATGAAATTTCGCTGGTATCACTCAGTTCAGCCGACTACTCCTGTTTGCCGGAGTTGGCGACAACTCTGCTAAGTTCTTTTGAATCAAAGCAGGTGAGTCTTTCAGTGCCTTCACTTAGAGTTGATAGTTTTTCAATTGAACTGGCGAATCAGATACAGAAAGTCAGACGGTCCGGGCTGACTTTTGCGCCGGAGGCCGGTACCCAAAGATTGCGTGATGTGATCAACAAGGGTGTTTCTGAAGCAGACTTGTTTGAAGCTGCCGGCGCTGCAATGCGTTCGGGATGGTCAGGCATGAAACTTTATTTCATGATTGGTTTGCCGACTGAAACGGATGAAGATGTATTGGCGATTGCCGAATTGGCGCGTCGGGTTCTGACATTATCGCAAAATTCCGGCCGCACCAAATTGACTGTAAGTGTTTCGACTTTTGTCCCCAAACCACATACCCCGTTCCAATGGTTTTCTCAAATCTCCATTGAGGAAATGGAGCGCCGTCAGCGGTTGCTCAGAGCCGCATTGAAAGATCGGCGGATCAGTTTTAATTGGCACGATCCTCAAATTAGCAGACTGGAGGGTGTATTTGCCAGAGGAGATCGTCGCCTGGGGAAAACTCTGCTTGCGGCATGGCAAAAAGGAGTCCGTTTTGATGGTTGGAGCGAGTATTTTAGACCGGAAATCTGGACTGAAGCTTTTCTTGCCACAGGGGTAGACCCGGACAACTATACTGTCAGGGAGAGGGATTTGACTGAAAATTTGCCGTGGAGTCATCTCAGTTCCGGTGTTGACTCAGCTTGGCTGGCAAGCGAATGGAAACGTTCGCAGGCTCAAATATTGACCGAAGACTGCCGGCGCGGCGAGTGTTCGGGCTGTGGCGTCTGTCAGAGCCTGGGTGTGTCTGTCGTTGATTGGGGGAACTGAACTGATGTTGAAAATCAGAATGGCACTAAAGAAAACAGAGGCAATGAAATATGTGGGGCACCTCGATTTTGTCCGGGCCATTGAAAGGGCTCTCAGGCGGGCTAAACTTCCGGTTGCTTATAGCGTTGGCTTTAATCCTCATATGAAACTGTCCTTTGGTCCGGCACTGGGCGTGGGTGTGGCAAGTGATGCTGAATATATTGACGTAGATATGATCTCCATGGTTGATGAAAATGATTTTCGCCAAAAATTATCAGAACAACTGCCTGCGGGATTGATATTGGTAAAAGCACAGGGAGTCAATTCTACGGCTTCTCTTGCTGCGGAATTGAACCTGGCGGGTTACTGTGTTGAAATTGGCGCTGAACCGTCACCGGGGAATCTTGCTGCTGCTGCGAAAACGCTGGAACTGTTTTCAAAGGCAGAAACAATATCTTATGTCCGCAGTACCCCAAAAGGAGTCAAGACAGTTGAGCTAAAGTCTTTTTTGGTGGATGATCCCAGCATTATAACCGGCTCAGGATGTATTAATATTTTGTTTTGGCTTCGGATGAAAGCAACTGGCGCCGCCAAACCGCAAGAACTAATGAAAGTTTTGGTCGAGCAGTACGGTTGTCCAGCGGGGAATATGAGCTATCGGCGAGTTGAACTGAGGGCGGAAACCGCTACTGGCATAAGGGACGCATTTGAAATTTAACATAAAATTTTGAGAGTAAGGGGATATTCCATGGCGAAAAAAATCATCGTCAATGTAATTCCCGAGGAAATCCGTATGGCGCTGGCCGAAGATGGTGCGCTGCTGGAAGTCGCAGTCGAGCGGACGGAAAGCATCCATATGGTTGGGAATATTTATAAAGGGCGGGTTGAAAATGTCCTGCCAGGGATGCAGGCTGCTTTTATCAATATTGGTATCGGTAAGAATGCTTTTCTATACGCAGGAGATATTTTTCCCCATAAACCGTTTAATCGATTGGTTGAAGAAGATAATCTGATTGTTGGCGCAGAAATCATGGTTGAAATCGTTAAAGACGCGATGGGGACCAAAGGGCCGAGGGCCACGACTCATTTTTCAATTCCCGGCCGGTATGTAGTAGTCATGCCAAGTGTTGATTATGTCGGCATCTCTCGCCGGATCGAGTCGGCGGAAGAGAGAGGGCGGCTGCGCAAGCTGGCGGAGAAAATTCGTCCAAAAGGGATGGGAGTTATTGTCCGCACAGTTGCCGAAGGACACACTGAAGAAGAACTGGCCAGAGACTTTCAGTATCTGGCCAACTTGTGGGAGGCACTGACGGCCAAGGCGAAAAAAGCCAAGGCGCCATTTCTGCTATACAGGGATGCTGATTTGGCAGTTCGGATCATTCGGGACCATGTCAAAGACGATATCGATGAAGTGATCATTGATAATTTTGACGCCCATGCGAGAATGGTTGAGTTGGCTCGGTTTATTTCACCGGATCTTGTTAAAAAAATACACTTGTATAAAGGAAAAACTGAAATTTTTGTCCATCACGGGATTGAAGACGAATGGAACAGCCTGGCGGATCGACGAGTCGACCTAAAGTGCGGCGGTTATCTGATCATTGACAAGACGGAGGCTCTTACCGTTATTGACGTCAATACCGGTAGATTTATCGGACACTCCAACCTTGCGGATACTGTTTTCCGCACCAATATGGAAGCAACTGCGGAAATAGCCCGTCAGCTTCGCCTGAGGGATATTGGCGGAATTATTGTGGCTGATTTCATTGATATGCAGAAAGATGCCCACAAAAAAGCAGTGCTGCTTGAATTGGAAGTTCGCCTGAAAGCCGATAATACAAAGACGAACGTTTTGGGTCTGACGGAGCTGGGGTTGGTGGAGATGACCCGTAAGAAAGCCCGCCAGACATACGAAGGAACGCTATACGAGTCGTGTCCCTGTTGTAGTGGAAAGGGAATTGTCCAGACAACCGAGACTTTGGTAATTGCGATTCGCAGGCATTTGCGACGGATTTCGCTGAAAAGGCCGGGTGCCCAGCTGGCGATCCAGATGCATCCGCGAATTGCTGAGAGTTTTGGTGACAAAAAATCGTTGACCGAGCTTGAGCAGGAACTGGGCATTGATCTGACCATTGAATCTGTTGAAAGCATGCAACCAGAAGTCTACTCCATTACGGAAGGTAAAAAAGCTTTATATCGTTCGACGGAACCGAAAAAAGCCCGGAAGCCTTCTTCGCGTTTTGCCGCTGAAAATGCCTGTGATCAGGAGGCCGTACTCGCGGAATTGTTGCCGGAAGAAATGTCTCCTCTGTTGGCAGAAACATTCGCTGCAGAAGCGACAGCTGATCCTGGGGACACTTTTGAAGCGAGACTTGCAGCGATGTCGGGGTCGTTTTGGGAACCACTGATTTCGCACGATGATAATGATGATATTGATCAAGTTGAACTCCTGCTTGCCGAACCCAATCCAGAAGATACGGGGGCTTCCGATATGGGTATTCGGCCGCGGCGACGACGCCGAAGCAATAAAATGACGATTGCGGAAGCACTGGGTTTTGCTGTAGCTGAACCTCAGTCAGACTCGGTTATTTTGAAGAATAATGAATTAACTGATTCGCGATTGACATCAAGTGACGAACAAATTGAATTGAAAGAGGAAGATCAATCCTCAGCAAAACCGAGACGGCGCCGCAAACCCAAAATGCAGGGCGAGAAAAAGGCCGATAATATTTACGATGTCGAATACGATGCTGACACTGCAGTCAAGTCAACCGGCAAAAATCAGGAAAACACCGAAGTTGCTGCAGTACCATTTGATCCGGAAAGCGCTGCGGTTGATACGACAAAGAAAACGAAACGTCGTCGCCGACGAAAGAAAAAGCCCGCAACAGAAGTTGAACCCAAAGAGCAAGCAAGACCGGAAGAGGGTTCTGTCGAACCGGAAACTGATAATGCCATTATTTCTGAAACAGAATCTCCACTGGAACCTACTGTCGAAGTAAAGAAATCAAAACGTAGACGGCGCAAAAAGAAAAAACCGGCTGTGGATGCAGATGAAAAAAATCAATCGGAGGTTGAAGTTGATTTCCAGGAGGAAGTGACGCCGATAGAGTCTGAACTGGAAAACGTTTTGGCAACAGAAGGAACAGAGACCCCAGTCAAAAAAAGCAAACGTCGTCGCCGTAAGAAAAAAACTACTGCAAAAAGTCCAGAGGAGGGATCGGGTTTAAAACTGCCGGGTGATGATCTTGCCCATACAATAAGCTATGAGGGGCCCACTGATCCGGCAGTTACCTTCGATGCGGCGGCTATAAAGAAGAAGCGCCGGCGGCGACGAAGCAGTTCAAAAAAGAAACTGGCCGAAACCGATATGAACGTGGAAAGAAATCCGGCCAAAGACCCTTTTATATCGGATTGACATTGACTTCAAGCTGTGCTAAGATTTTCATGCGGCTTTGTCCGTTGGTTTTCCGAACCGCTCGGAGAGGTCAAAAAACCGTTTATTCGGTACCGTATCCGGCGAGTCCAATATAATAAGGAGGTGCAAAAAATGTACGCAGTATTTGCAACAGGTGGCAAACAATACCGGGTATCTGAGGGCGATGTAGTATTCGTGGAAAAAATGCCTGGTGAAATCGATGACGAGGTTGTTTTTGCCAATATTTTGACCGTTGTTCAGGATGGGGACGTAAAAATCGGAACCCCTTATCTGGACGGGGCAAAGATTACCGCCAAGGTTGTCAAGCAAGGCAAAGACAAGAAAATATTGGTTTACAAGTATAAATCCAAGGCCAACTATCGTCGTAAGCAAGGACATCGTCAACCATATACGCAAGTTACGATCGAAAAAATCGAAGCTTAAACAAATGATTCGGGTTGCAATCGAACGGGATGATCAGGGGCGGATTTGGGGTTTTCGGGCCCAAGGTCATGCTGGCGCAGGCCCAAAAGGCTCCGATATTGTTTGCGCGGCAGTTTCAGTATTGACAGATTCGGTTTATTTGGGACTGGAGAATCATTTGCAGCGCGCGATGATCTGTAATGCCGATTCCGGCAATATATCTGTGAGTTTGCAAGATGAACCGGACAATATGACAGAAGCAATTTTGATGACAATGGTTCTTGGGTTATCAGAAATCCAGAAAATACATCCGGATAAACTCCGGATTTCGGAAATTAGGAGGTGAGACCGATGTTTTTGTTTGATCTTCAACGTTTTGCTCATAAAAAAGGGGTCGGCAGTTCCCGCAATGGTCGGGACAGTCATTCGCAAAGATTGGGCACCAAAGAGCCTGATGGGAAAGTTGTCCCGGCAGGCAGCATTTTGGTTCGTCAGCGGGGTACCCGTTTTCATCCAGGACGAAATGTCGGGATGGGCAGCGACCATACCCTATTTGCAAAAATTACCGGTAAGGTAGCTTTTGAGCGGCGAGGCAGGGACCTTCGCCAAATCAGCATTTATCCGGTGGAACAGGCACAGTAGGAAAATACTGATTGAATTGCAAATAAAATATATAACACGTTATATATTGCAATGAATCCCACGGGTGTCCGTGGGATTCATTGCAATATATGCTTCGTTTAAGTTGTAAACGATGGAGCTACAGGAATTTTGGCGTTCGAAGCGAATATCAATTATAATATAGTTTAAACAGGTCAATGTAAAATAAAATAGAGCTGATCTGCAGCTGGTTATCGATGACAAAGGAATCGGGGTCCATAGAATTGTAGTGAAACCATCACTATATATTTATCGACAAAGGTGAAAAGGAGTATTTCAATGTTTATAGACCGAGCTAAAATAAATATCAGGGCGGGCGACGGTGGCGACGGGATGTCGAGTTTTCGGCGCGAAAAGTATGCCCCGCAGGGTGGACCGGACGGTGGTGACGGTGGGCGTGGCGGCGATATTGTGATGATTGTCGACCGCAACATGAACACGTTGCTTGATTTCCGCTATAAAAGGAAGTTTAAGGCCGAAAAAGGCGGTGACGGGCAGGACGGCAACAAATTTGGCCGCAATGCCGAAATCATATACATTAGAGTTCCTACCGGCACTTTGGTATTTGATGATGAAAGCGGCGAATTGCTTGCTGACTTGGTGGAAGATGGACAAAAAGCGGTGATTGCCAAGGGGGGCCGAGGCGGCCGAGGAAACGCCCGTTTTCCCAACAGCGTCAACCGGGCGCCGACCTTCGCTGAACACGGCGAACCTGGTGAAGACCGAAAACTGAGACTGGAACTAAAACTGCTGGCGGATGTGGGATTGGTGGGATATCCCAGTGTCGGGAAGTCCAGCCTTATCGCCATGGTGTCTGCGGCACGCCCGGATATAGCTGCGTACCATTTTACGACGATTACTCCTGTCCTGGGAATAATAAAAATCGATGACCAGACCAATTTCGTAATGGCCGATATCCCGGGGCTGATTGAGGGAGCCCATGAAGGAAAAGGACTGGGCTATGAGTTTCTGCGTCATATCGAACGGACCCGTCTGATTATTCATGTTCTGGATGTTTCCGGAATGGAGGGACGCGATCCGTTGGAAGACTATCACAAGATTAATGCCGAATTGGCTGCGTATAATGAACGTTTGGCCGCAAGGCCTCAAATTGTGGCGGCGAATAAGATGGATCTGCCGGAAGCACGGAAAAATTTTCCTGCGATAGCGACTGCACTCCGGGCAGAAGGACGGGAAGTATTCCCGATTTCTGCTGCGACCGGAGAAGGAGTAAAGATGCTGATCCAAAGAGCGGCGGTATTATTGGCGACACTGCCAAAGGAAGAGGTGATGTCTGTACCATCTTTTTCGTTGCCTTACGAAGAGCAGAACGAAAGCTTTACAATTCGCCGTGATGACGGCGGGGCATATATCGTCGAAGGGAAGAATATTGAAAAATTGGTGGCGATGACTCGGTTCAGCGATGAAGAGAGCCTTCGACGTTTTCAGAACATACTTCGTCGCAATGGGATTGAGCAAGCTCTTCGAGATCGGGGGGTAAAAGAAGGAGATACCGTTCGGATCCGCGAAATGGAATTTGATTTCAGCGAATAATCGGGAGGCTGAAAATGTTTGACAGAAATCAGCTGCAATCTGTGCACCGGGTTGTAGTAAAAGTTGGAACCAGCACCTTAACCCATCCCAACGGGAAATTGAATTATTCCCGCATCGAATCGTTGGTCCGCGAGTTGGCCAATGCTGTCAATTCCGGTAAACAGATTATTCTTGTCAGTTCTGGCGCCGTGGGAGCCGGGATGGATCGTCTCGGTTGGAAGGAAAAACCAAAAACCATTCCCGAAAAGCAGGCCGCCGCAGCGGTTGGTCAGGGAATACTGATGCACACTTATGAGAAAATGTTCAGTGAATATGGACAGGTGGTTGGACAAGTATTGCTGACGAGGGAAGACTCAATCAATCGAAAGCGTTACGCGAATTCAAGGAATACCCTTTTGACCTTGCTCAATATCGGCGTGATTCCGATCGTCAATGAAAATGACGCCGTTGCAATAGATGAACTGAAGATCGGTGACAATGACACTTTGTCCGCCAATGTGGCGGCGATCGTCGATGCCGATCTACTGATCATATTGTCTGATGTTGACGGCGTGTATTCAGCCAATCCGCAAAAAGATCCTACGGCCCGCCTGATTGAAGAGATTTCAGAAGTTACACCGGAAGTTGAAGCCATCTGCGGCGGCGCAGGGTCGATAAGAGGAACCGGGGGAATGCTGACCAAAATGACAGCAGCCCGGATGGCGATGAATTCGGGAATTGTGATGGTGATTGCTTCCGGAACCCGCGAAAACGTGCTGAACGCAGTTTTGTCAGGCAACAATGTCGGAACAGTGTTTCCACCCAGGCAGAACCGACTCCGGTTTCGCAAGCGTTGGTTGGCTTTTGGCGCCAGAATCAAAGGACGGTTGACTGTTGATAAAGGGTGTGCCCAGGCTTTGCTGAAAACTGGCTCGAGTTTGTTGGCGGCAGGAGTAAAACTGGTTGAGGGAAGTTTTGAGCAAGGAAATACGGTCAGCATAGTCGATCAGGGTGGTTGGGAAATTGCCCGGGGGCTGGCCAATTACAACAATGAAGAGACGAATAAAATCAAGGGCGCACATACTCACGAAATTGCAGGTATTTTGGGGCACAAACCGTATGACGAAGTCGTGCACCGGGACAACATGGTTCTGTTGAGCCAACATGAAACGGAGGAATCGACATGTTAACCAGAAGAATGGATTTAACAATCAGTACCCGAAAACTACAGGAATCGAAAGAATTTTACATGGAATATCTGGGATTTCAACTGGTATTTGAAAATGACTGGTATATTGAATTATTGGCTGAAGGCAGCACGACGATGGGGGTAAGTTTTGTTCAACCGGATCTGGCCGCTGGTGAAAAATTTGCCGGAAAAGGAATGATTTTGTCTTTTGAAGTCGAGGATGTCGATGCAGAATATGCAAAAATTAAAAAAATGGAAGCCACCATTTGCGAAGAATTGAAAGATAAACCCTGGGGTGAGCGCAGCTTCGTCATCAACGATCCCAATGGAGTTCATCTATATCTGTATAAATCGATTCCACCCACACCGGAATATCAGAAAATTTATGAATCTTTCAAAAAATAACTGTATGAGGTGAGTTGCGTGGAACTCAAGCAAGAACTTGAGGCGATGGGCTGTTCAGCAAAACTGGCTGCCCGCCGCCTGGCAGCTTGTCCGACAACGATAAAAAACGTTGCTTTGTTAGCAATGGCTGAGGCTTTGCAATTTCGGCAGGCTGAAATATTGCAGGCAAACCATAAGGATGTTCAAGCTGGAGAAGCCAAAGGACTTTCAAAGGCCCTGATTGACAGGCTGACATTGACTCAGGAACGGATTATCAGCATGGCGGAAGGCTTGCGACAAGTATCGGCCTTGCCTGACCCGGTGGGTGAATGTCTCGGTGGAGTGATTCGGCCGAATGGATTGGATATTAAGAAAATACGGGTCCCCTTTGGTGTCATTGCGATGATTTATGAAGCCCGGCCCAACGTTACCGTTGATGCTGCCGGTTTATGCCTTAAGACAGGAAATGCAGTGATTTTACGTGGTGGTTCCGAAGCAATCGAATCCAATAAAGTCCTGGCAGATATTTTGATACAGGCGGCAAGCAAGGCCGGAATTCCAAGCGGAGCCATTAACCTGGTAGAAACGACTGATCGTGAAGCGGTCAACCTGATTCTGAAAATGCATCGCTATATTGACGTGATCATTCCCAGGGGAGGCGCCGGTTTGATCCAAACAGTTGTTGAAAATAGCACGGTTCCGGTAATTGAGACCGGGATCGGAATTTGCCATACTTTTGTCGATGAATCGGCGGATCTGGCAATGGCGGCCGATATCGCCTTCAATGCGAAGGTTTCGAGACCCGGGGTATGCAACTCAATGGAAACCCTGCTTGTTCACAGGAAAGTTGCAGCTGAATTTCTGCCAAAGCTCCTTGAACGCTTGGCAGAGGCCGGTGTTGAACTGCGCGGATGTGTCGAAACGGAAGGCTTGCACCCGTTGGTCAAACCGGCAAATGAACAGGACTGGGCTACCGAATACCTGGACTATATTTTGTCAGTCAAAGTGGTGGCTGATCTGACCGAAGCCATCGCGCACATCGATTTTTTCAGCACCAGGCATTCCGAAGCCATTGTTACACGCGATTATGACAATGCCCGGCGTTTTCAGCAAGAGGTTGATGCTGCAGCAATATATGTCAATGCGTCAACCCGGTTTACTGATGGGTTCGAGTTCGGTTTTGGCGCAGAAATCGGCATCAGCACGCAAAAATTGCATGCCCGGGGGCCTATGGGACTGGTGGAATTGACATCGATCAAGTATCTTGTGTCGGGGAACGGCCAGATCCGTCAATAAGTGCCATGGCAATAAGGGCGAATTTCACAAAAAGTTCACAAACCTGACACAAGTGTTTCAATCTTTGGTAATATACTTAAGGTGAATCAAACGATAGGGGGTCTGTGTATGCAGATGATCCTGAATGGTCTGAAAAGATACAAATGGGCGATACTATTTCTTTGTTTATGTTTGGCAGGAGGGTATTATGCCTATGGTTATTTTCAGGAACAGAACAAACCGAAACCGACGGGGCGACAAGTAAAGGCTGAAAAAGGCAATATTGTTTCGATAGTTTCTGCGACAGGAACAATTTCTCCAGTGGATAATATTAGTGTCAGTTCCAAGATCACCGGATTGATTACCGATGTCAAAGTTGTTGAAAATCAGCAGGTTAAGGCCAATGATGTATTAATAATGCTTGATGATTCGAAATATCGGGCGCAGGTGGCACAGGCCGGAGCCCGGTTGACCAATAGCGAGGCAAATTATGGGCGTGCCCTTAAGCTCAATCAGCTCGGAGCTAATTCTCACCAACAGATGGATGCGGCGCGCATGGACTATGCTGTTGCCAAAGCGGCTTATGAAGATGCCGTTTCCAATCTGGAAGATACCGTGATCAAAGCGCCGATTTCAGGCATGGTCATCGGTAAGCCAATTCCGGCCGGACAGACGGTCTCTCCAGGGATATCAAACCCAATGGTTTTGATGATTATTGCTGATTTGGCAAAAATGCAGATTGAAGCCCTGGTTGATGAATCAGATATCGGCAAGATCAAATTGAATCAAAGAGTTTCATTTACCGTGGATGCCTATCCCGAAAAAACTTTTTCCGGCAAGGTGGCAATTATTTCGAATAAGGCCAATGTTCAACAAAATGTTGTATATTATGCGGTCATGATTGATGTGGAGTCACCGGAGGGGTTGTTGAAACCGACCATGACAGCCCGGGTTTCTCTGCATATTGGAGAACGGAATAATGTAATCGTCGTTCCAACTTTAGCAATCCGTGACAATCGTGGACAGCGGTTCGTGCAGGTATTGCGCAAGGGACAGACGGAACCGGAGGCAGTAAAAATTACCACTGGAATGTCGAGCGAAGATCGCATCGAAGTGACCAGCGGCTTAAAAGAAGGAGAAACTGTGGTGTTGCCGCAAAGTGGATCGGGCGGAGCAGGCCGGATTCCTGGCGGCGGTGGCGGCCCAGGTGGAGGCGCAACAGGAACCAACATGTTCCGGCAGACTCCGACTCGTTGAGGTGACATGATGAAGGAATCGATTGTGATCAAAGATATCGTAAAGACCTATCAAATGGGGGATACTATTGTCAGAGCGCTGGACGGTGTCAGTCTGACGATTGAAGCAGGCGAATTTACAGCCATTATGGGCCCGTCGGGTTCAGGAAAATCGACTTTGATGAATATTATGGGCTGCCTTGACCGACCCAGCAGCGGTTCATATAAACTGGACGGAGCCGAAGTCGCAACCCTCAGTGACGATGAACTGGCCCTGACCCGTAATCGGAAGATCGGGTTTGTGTTTCAAAATTTTAATCTGCTGGCCCGTATGTCTGCATTGCAAAACGTAGCTTTACCGATGGTTTATGCCGGCGTAGCCAAACAGAACCGGCTTGAGCGTGCCCGAAAAGCCATGACCATGGTTGGACTCGGTGACCGGATGGACCATCGCCCGAACGAACTGTCAGGCGGACAGCGGCAACGGGTGGCTATCGCCCGGGCCTTGGTCAATGAACCAACCCTGTTGTTGGCGGATGAGCCGACCGGTAATCTTGACAGCCGTTCCGGTGATGAGATCATGGGGATTTTTTGCGAGCTGAACCAACAAGGACGGACGGTGGTGGTGGTAACTCATGAACCGGAGATTGCGGTGTATACGCGGCGCATGGTGATGTTTCGAGACGGTTTGATTGTTAAAGATGAGCGAAGGGAGATGAGCGCATGTTCTGGGAAAGCGTTGTCATAGCCCTGGACGGCTTGCGGGCCAATAAAATGCGTTCCATTCTTACGATGCTGGGGATAATTATCGGCGTTGGGGCGGTCATTGCCATGGTTTCGATCGGGATGGGCGTGCGGGATAAAGTGCAGAAATCGATTGCCGGGCTGGGCAGCAACCTGCTGATTGTTATGCCGGGCGCAACGGCTCCTTCCGGAATCCGCATGGCCGCCGGTTCAACCACTAGTTTGACATATAAAGATGCTCAGGCGATTAGCCGCGAAGTCGCGGGAGTCAATCTGGTAGCTCCGATGGTTCAAAGGCAGTACCAGACAGTATTTGGCGGAAAAAACTGGATTACCTCAATGCAGGGAACTACTCCGGACTTTCTTGAAGTGAGAAACTTTACTTTATCAGAAGGAAATTTTGTTAACCAACGTGATATGGATACTCGTGATAGAGTGGCTGTGTTGGGAAAAACTGTAGCAGAGAACTTGTTTGGGGAAATGAGTCCCATCGGTCAAACAATCCGGATTAATAAATCAACGTTCCGTGTAATCGGGGTTTTGGCCGGCAAGGGTCAATCAGCAGGTGGACAGGACCAGGATGACCTGATCATTGTGCCGCTGACAACAGCTCAGGAACGGATGCTGGGGATTACTCACGTGCATTCGATCAGCGTACAGGCAGAGAGTCCGGAAGTCATCGAGCAAGTTCAGCAAGATATCACCACCCTGTTGCGGACCCGTCATCGTTTGCAGCCAGGACTGCCGGAAGACTTTTCGGTCCGTAATCTTGCTGCCGTAATGGCTACGGCTGAAGAAACGACAGGCACCATTACCCTTTTATTGGGAAATACTGCGGCAATTTCACTATTGGTTGGTGGAATCGGTATAATGAATATCATGTTGGTTTCGGTTACCGAACGAACTCGTGAGATCGGTGTCCGTAAAGCACTGGGAGCGACATTTTCCAATATTTTGCTTCAATTTTTGATTGAAGCCATTGTAATCGGTGTCACAGGAGGGCTGATTGGAATCGCACTGGGTATGGGGGCCTCCTATACCATTTCTAATGTATTTGGCTGGACTACCGTAGTTTCCGTGGGAACTATCTTGCTGGCTTTTGTCTTCTCAGTACTTATTGGTTTGTTTTTCGGAATATATCCGGCCCGTAAGGCTGCTTTGCTTGATCCGATTGATGCACTGCGGTATGAATAGCTGTCGGCAAGCTTGTCGATTGTATCTTCCGTTAAATTTGGTATAATATGACTTGCACTGAAGGAATCCTTTAGGCGGGGAGATGCTACGATGGGCAAACATCATCGGAAAATAGGCATTATGGGCGGGACGTTTGATCCTATCCATATGGGACATCTGGTGATGGCAGAAGCTGTCCGGATGGACTATGATCTGGCAAAAGTGTTGTTCATTCCAACCGGAACTTCACCGCACAAAGATGATATACTGATAACTCCGGCAATTGATCGCTATATCATGACGATGATGGCAACCTATTCTAATCCTTATTTTTTTGTTTCGCCAATTGAAAGAGATCGTCCCGGTCCTTCATTTACCATCGATACTGTTCGGGCGTTGGTGGCAGAGTATGATTCCGGTACGGAGTTTTATTTTTTAGCGGGTACGGATGCTGTGTTGGAATTGCACACCTGGAACAATATTAATGAATTATTGGACTTGTGTCATTTTGTTGCAGCTTCCCGCCCAGGAAAAGTGCAAACGATAGAACAGGAGATTGAACGGTTGGGTCCTAAGGCGATAAAACGCATTCATCGCCTGACGACACCGGAACTTGAAATTTCATCGACTGATATTCGTGAACGGGTCCGTCTTGGCAAATCAATCCGCTATTTTGTGCCGGAAAATGTGGAGCACTATATTCACAAGGAAGGATTGTACCGGAAATAATACAATGGAATATAATGAAATTATTGTAACCCTTTCCAACGAACTGCGACCAGCACGTTTCCGCCATTGTCGTGAAGTGAGTCAGACGGCCGTACGACTTGCAGAACGGTGGGACGCCAATATCGAAAAAGCCCGGATTGCAGGTATTCTTCATGATTGTGCCCGTTGTCTCCATGGAGAGGAATTGCTAAAAACAGCTCATTATTATGGCATGACACCGAATGAATTTGAACTTGTCCAACCAGCATTAATTCATGCCCCATTAGGCGCCATTATAGCGCAGCGGCGATTTGGCATTCTGGATTCGGAGATATTGCAGGCGATTCGCCGTCACACGACCGGATCTGCCGGCATGACTCTATTGGACAAAATCATTTATTTGTCGGATTGTATCGAACCGGGGCGCAGTTTTTCCGGTGCGCGCAAGATGCGGGACCTTGCCTTGGCGAACCTGGATGTTGCAGTGATAAGCGCTTATGAACAAAGCATTCATTATGTGATGGCGAACGGAGGAGTACTTCATCCGTTCACTGTCGAAGGCAGAAATTCCCTGTTGATGGAGATGAAGGCGCGGCAGAATGGAAAATGATCTAAAGGAAATTAAACCGGTGGAAAGCAGTGGTAAGCCCAATTCGGCATCCCGGATTGGGCTCAAACTGTTTTTGACTTTTTTTGTGGTGGCCACATTAGCCGGATCAGCCCTGTTGGGGCGTAATCTGGCTCTGTTCGGCAGTGTTTGGGGCCGAGGGGAATCCGGCAATCGAATCAACATCTTGTTGATAGGAATTGATGACGGCGATATTTCTAATCCCAAGACCAGTCCACACAGGTCAGATTCAATGTTGTTGATGGGAGTACACAAAAGTTCGGGGTCTGTCAGTCTGCTATCTATTCCCAGAGATACAAGGATGGCTATACCCGGGCACAGTTCCGCCGATAAAGTGGGCCATTCCTTTGCTTACGGGGGAGTGGAACTGGCCATTGCAACTATTCAAGAGTTTTTGGAAATTCCGGTTCATTTCTATGTTCAAGTCGATTGGCAAGGCTTTATAAAAGTGGTCGACGCTCTTGGCGGAGTCGATTTGTATGTTGAAGATGATATGAGATACGAAGATCCCTATGCAAATCTTAAGATTGACCTGAAAAAAGGGTTCCAACATCTTAATGGGAATCAGGCCGGTCAATATGTTCGGTTCCGACACGATGAAATGGGCGATATCGGGCGAGTTGCCCGGCAACAAAAATTTCTCAAGTCCTTGGCTACCCAGGCGATACGTCTTTCAAATTTGGTCAGGTTGCCTACAATCATAACAATTTTGCAAGAGAATGTTCAGACAAATATTACGCCATGGACGGTTCAACAAGTTTTTGTAGCGATCCCATCACTCATGAATAATCGGATTCAGTCTGACATGATTCCAGGAAACTTTGCCAATATTGGAAACATTAGTTATTGGGCGCCGGACAGGGCTGAGACGAAAAAAGTGGTGGAACGGCTGTTTATTTCATCGCCCGGAAAAGAAAACGGAAGCAATGGGAAAAAGCAACAGTAAAATATTGTTGCCAGAGACTGACAACTATAGGTAAAACAGGGTATAATGTCACATAAGGAATACTAAATCAGTGAGGAGGTAAAGGATGTCTGAAGTGGAAAAAACGTCTCATGATATTCTGGAGGTTGCAATTGCTGCAGCGAATGAAAAGAAAGCCCAGAATATAGTGGTTATGGATATGCAGAAAGTTTTTCCGATAACCGATTAT
>Ga0351926_1042_pt1 | contig 16931 bp, 14 predicted proteins | sample BONcelT113001D10_FD_206837 | JGI IMG/M metagenome (GOLD analysis project Ga0351926, IMG submission 206837) | Enriched cells from coal bed in the Powder River Basin, Montana, United States - BONCAT cells T11 rep2 HSBNCT.T11.300.1.D10 ...
ATGCAGCGCCTAAAATACGCCATGTAATGGCAAGAGACGAACGTTCTGCCGGTTTTATGGCCGATGCCTATGCACGGTTATCCAACAAGCCAGGCATCTGCGAATGTCCCAGCGGAGCAGGTGCTCTCTATTCCATACCCGGTGTGGCAGAAGCAAATTCTTCATCAATTCCCGTGATCCTCTTCACCTCCGACATCTCTCTGGCAGATGAAGGCAGGGGAGCGATCACAGCCCTTGACCATGTCAAACTCTTCGAGCCTGTCACCAAGTGGTCCGGTTTTTTAAAACAGGTGGAAAAGATTCCGGAAACCGTGCGAAGGGCCTTTAGGGTGGCCACCACAGGGAAACCTGGTGCAGTACACTTGGCCTTTCCTCAGGAAACCCTGGCAGGGGAATTTCATGGAGGCAGCCACGCCGTTTTTTCCGAAACCGAGTGTATAGAATACCCCGCATACCGGACCAGGGGAAGCAGAAAGATTTTGGAGGAAACAGCAAAACATCTCCTTAAGGCTGTTCGGCCTGTTATTATCGCAGGGGGCGGTGCCAACCATTCCCAGGCTTCACAGGAGATTCTCGCCCTTTCCGAATGGCTTGCCGCACCGGTGGCAACAACTATCTCCGGTCAGGGAATCATGCCTGATGATCATCCTTTAGCGTTGGGGGTTGTCGGGGATAACGGGTTTCATGTGTACGCCAATCGGGCCATTGAAGAGGCAGACCTTCTCCTTTACATAGGCTGCAAAAGGGGATCGGTCTCGACCGTTGTTCTCCCTAAAGGGATTTGCGACGAGACTTAAATATACTCCATAAATTACCTCCTAACAGGTAAGATGTCCAGAAGTTTTCTTCCTTAATCCGGTCTGCAAACAGTCCCGGCCTCAAAACGGCAGGAGTCCGCTATGTTCCAAGCCTGATATCTTAAGCATGGAGAAAATCCTTTTCCCAGCTTTTCATTGTCCCAACATCACGGCGTTGCGTTCAGTCCGTGGAATCACTCCTTTCTCTCCTGTTGCAGAATTACTAATGTGCAAAAGCCTTCCTGAAACAATTTTCCTGCCTTCAGTTTTTCCGCTCTTATCTCCTTCAATACGTGGCATAACACGTTATATATTCGCCAAGCAAAGAGACGGTACTGAAGCTGACTTCTCCCATGGTATCTGTCCGAAGTGTGCGCAAAAATTGTATCCCGAATATTGTCGAATGGATTGTTAGGTTGTTTACTGATTTGTTTCCGTAATTTACAATCAAAGCCCTAAGGCAATATGCGCGACTTACAGGTGAAGCTGAACAGCTGAACATTGTTGATAAATCTCAGTATTCCTTGTATAGAATTAATAAAATTGGCATAATCTGTAAACAGAAAAAGGTATATATACCTTTTTAATAAATTTCTGCTACAATCGGGATAAAGAATGAGTTGACAAAAGCGGTGTAAACCCTTTATTATTAGGAACGCCGGAGTGGTGGAATTGGCAGACGCGCCGGACTCAAAATCCGGTGTCCCTTGCGGACATGGGGGTTCAAGCCCCCCCTTCGGCACCAATAACAAAAGCCTTGCGGACATTTTCAGCAGATATTATAGAAGAAATCCCCGCTCTCAATAAAAAATTGCCTAATCTTTTAATAATATAAAGGAAATAATCAATTAATTGATAGCATAAGATTTAGTTAGCAGAATTTTCAAAAATTATGTGATTTATTCGGGTTAAATAAGAGTATAACGCAAGTCACGCGTATACTCTTTTATTGCTAAGGTAATTTTATCAGTATCTACGACCCCTGTTCCTTCCGTTGGGTTTTTTTCTTGAAAATGAAGTGCGTTCTTTTTTAAACTTACCCTCGGTTGCCTGTGGATAATCTTTATGTTCCTTATACTCTTTACCCTCTTCATCCATGATCATCTTTAGAAGTGCTGTTGCAATATCCAGAGAAGTGTAGTCCTCTTTAAGAAGCGGCTCAATCAGATGTTCATATCGTTCAAGATCGCCTTTATCAAGAATGTCCTTTACCTTATCGAGAAATGCCATAGTTTTTACCTCTTCCACATCGTCAAGCGTAGGTATTGGTCTGCGAAAAATCTTTGTTGAAGCATAGGTTTCAATACCTCTTAGCTTATAGATCTCTCTGCCAACCACAAAAGTAAATGCCTGTCCCTTTTTCCCGGCGCGAGCTGTTCTGCCTATACGATGGACATAATACTCATCATCCTGTGGAATGTCGTAATTAAAAACAGCTTCAATATTCTCTATATCAATACCTCTTGCTGCAACGTCTGTAGCCACAAGGATTTCCGTATGATTACGCTTGAATCTTTCCATGGCATGTATCCTCTGGGGCTGTGTCATATCGCCGTGGATACCTTGCACAAGGTAACCACGTGCCTCAAGGTGCATAACCACCTCATCAACCCTTCTTTTCATATTGCAGAAGACGAGGGAAGACTTAAAACCGTTCATATCGATGATACGGCACAGGACATCAAGTTTTGTTGCCTCTTTTACTTCAATATAAGACTGTTCTACGTTAGGAACAGTCAACTGTCTCGGAACAACCCTGACATATTCCGGCGACTGCTGGTATCTTTTTGTCAGTTCCAGGATAGGTTTAGGCATTGTTGCTGAAAAAAGCAGTGTCTGCCGCTCAGAAGGAACGCTCCTGAGTATCGTTTCTATATCGTCAATGAAACCCATATTCAGCATTTCATCAGCTTCATCAAGGACAACTGTTTTTACGTTATCGAGTTTCAAAGTACCCCTGTTGATATGATCTATGGTACGGCCCGGTGTACCTATGACGACATGAGCGCCTGCCCTGAGGGTAGATATCTGTCTTTCTATAGGCTGCCCTCCATATACGGATAAAATGGTAATATCTTTTTTGTATTTGAGAGCCCTTTTCATTTCCTCCGCAACCTGGATAGCAAGTTCTCTGGTTGGACAGAGAATAATGGCCTGTACTTTTTTCATCTTCGGCTGTATAGACTCCAATATAGGCAGACCGAATGCAAGTGTCTTGCCAGTCCCTGTCTGCGCCTGTCCAATAATATCTCTCCCCTCGATGATGAAAGGAATTGCCTTTGCCTGAATGGGCGTCATTTCTTCAAAACCCAGGTCCTGAATTGCTCTGCGTAACTCTTTCGATAATAAAAGTTCTTCAAACTTTTCTGCTGCCATAATAATTCCTTCTTCTTTATTTTAATTTTGGCCGTGAATCAGAATATCCGTATTTGGTTAAAAGTGATGGAAAAGGCGAATAAATTGAAAACACAACACTAAGTACTATACCACTTATTATGAGGCATTGCAAAGGTTATCATTTGCTTTAGGTAAATTGCCGGCCATTTAGGAAAATCGGCAACCACAGGTTTAACCATTTATTATTTATTCTGCGTTATTTAAATATTAAAACATAACTTGATAAATGGCTGTTATAAACAGCAGATGCTTTAGGTTTCTTTAAAAAAATACTTGCGCAGCGGCCTTTTCCACTATATATTGTTTGATATAATTATGTAACAATTGCCAATTTTAAAATAATTTATTAAAGTGGAGGCAGAATATGAAAACAGTAAAAGAAATTTTGAAGATTAAATCAAAAGATGTTTGGTCTGTTTCTCCGAAAGCGACGGTTTTTGATGCATTGAAACTTATGGGGGAAAAAGAAATCGGGGCGGTGATGGTAATAGATGATAATGGAAAAGTAGTTGGAATCATCACAGAAAGAGACTATGCGAGAAAAATTATTCTGCATGGAAAGGCCTCAAGGGAAACCCCTGTAGAAGATATTATGACTCCAATGCACAGCATGTTCACGGTTAGACCTGATAATACCACAGATGATTGCATGGTAATTATAACCGGAAAGCGTATAAGGCACCTTCCGGTTTTTGACAACAATGAATTTTTGGGACTTATATCCATAGGCGATGTTGTCAAGGCCAGAGTAACAGAGCAGGAGAGACTTATAGAACAGCTAAGCGATTATATAGCAGGAAAATACGTATAATACAGGGAGGGTCCACGGTATAACCTGTGGACCTCAGCTTATACAAGGCTGATAAATTTTAATGACGTTGTTGCTGCTTTACGGCTGTAAGCATAAGATATGTAATATCCTCTTTATGAAAAGCTTTAACTTCAAAGGCAGAAGACTTTTAAACTCTGTTGTATTTATTGCAACAACAAACCATCGGTAACTACTGCTAAGGAAAATTGACCCTCTCATTTACAGACTCAGCGGACTGGCCAAAATCGTCCGGCGGATAGTTTTTCAAAGCAGACGCCATAAAACTCATCCAGATAGGCAGACAGACTCTGGCGCCGCTTTCTCCCTTACCGAGAGAAGTTCTTGCATCGAATCCTACCCATACGCCTGCAGCTATATGGGGCGAATAACCCATAAAAAGTGCATCATAATAATTGCTTGTAGTGCCGGTCTTCCCTGCAATAGGATAACCTATCCTTGTTGCCCCCTTTGCCGTTCCGTATTCAACCGGCCCCTTCAAAAGCATGTTCATTTTCTGGGCTATCTCTTCAGATATAACCCTCTGTTTTTCAATCCCGTTCTCTTCGAGTATATTTCCATCTTCATCAATTATCTTCCTTATAAAAATAGGTTTTATTCTGTATCCGCCGTTTGCAAATACGGAAAAACCCTTTACAAGCTCAAGGAGTGTCATGTTTGATGTGCCCAATGCAATAGAAAGGTTGTCGGGGACTTCCGCATTAATACCAAGTTCAGCTATAGTTTCCTTAACAGTGCTTATGCCGACCTCTTCAAGGAGTCTGACAGTGGCAGCATTTTTTGAATATGCAACAGCGTCTTTTATAGTAATCTGACCTTCATATTTTCCATCATAATTTTTTGGTGTCCATGCCCCGCCCACCCCGGAAGAGTAAGTCTTAGGTTCGTCTGTGATTATTGAATCAGGTTCATATCCTTTCTTTAGGGCTGCCAGATAGATAAAGGGTTTGAAGGCACTCCCGGACTGTACTTTTGCAGAAACAGCCCTGTTATAAGGGCTTTTTTCAAAGTCACGCCCTCCGACCATTGCAAGTACATACCCGGTATTTACATTCATGCATAGCAATGCCCCTTCGACTTTAAGGCTCCTGACAGGCTGGAAAAGGTGGACTTTCTTTTTATCTGTGCTGATATAAACTGCTTTTATAACATCGCCAGGTTTATAAGGAAAAGTATCCATTGTAATGGTGCTTTTTTCATGGCCCACAAATACCTGATAACCATTTTTGATTCTTTCCGAAATCAAAACCGAATAAGTTTTTCCAGGCAAAAGCCCTGCAAACTTTAAATCCCTGTCGCTTGCCCGCATAAAGTCGTCCCATTTTCTTCTTTCCAGGCGATAAAGAACAACATAGTTGCCTTTACGCTGCTCGTAAAGATTTAAACCTCTCTTTACCGCTTCTTCTGCAAATTTCTGGTACTGGCCTTCAACTGTTGCATATATCTGAAGTTTTTTTTGTGATAGAATACCTTTTCCGAATTTTCCTTCAACATATTGAAGGATAAAGTCCTTAAAATAAGTATCTGCAAACACTCCGTCATCTTCTCTGATTCGAATCTTCTCATCGAGCATTTCCTTCTTTTTCCTGCTGTCAATCACATTTTTTTCAAACATCTGATCAATGACATATTCCTGCCTTAATCGTGCATTTCCGGGATGCTTCTTCGGCGTATACCTTGAAGGCGCCTGTACTATCCCGGCCAGAAGGGCGGCTTCTGCACGCGTAGTTTCCCAAATGTGCTTGCCGAAGTATACCTGTGAAGCAGCTTCAACCCCATAAACGCCATGCCCCATATACACATTGTTCAGATATAGGTTGAGAATTTCTTTCTTTGTCAGGTACTTTTCAAGCTTAAATGCAAGTATAGCCTCTCTTATCTTCCTCAAAGCACTTTTCTCAGGCCCGAGGATAAGCGTCTTGATTACCTGCTGAGTGATTGTGCTGCCCCCCTGGACAAACCTCCCGTGTACAATATTTTTCCAAAATGCCCTTGCAATGCCTTGAAACTCAACAGCCCCATGCTTGAAAAATTCAGCGTCTTCAGCAGCCAGAAAAGCATCTCTCACATATTTCGGAATTTTATTATATGAGACGTATATTCTGTTGTCAGGCACGACAAGATATACAAGCTGATCGTTTGAACCGTAAATACTGCTTGCAGGCTTGTTGCGCAGATCCTTAAGGACGTTTACGGATGGTATATCTTTTATTATATAGATGGCGTAGCCTACAACTATGAAGCATGCAGACAAAACTACAAGCGCAATAAGATAAAAATGTAATCGTTTTTTCAAAATATGATTTCCCCTTGGGTTCTTTACTCTGAAGATTGCCTCGAAAAGTAATTTTTATTAAAATTCTTTGTTTATACCTCGATACTTGCCTTGGGGTGATTCATTTCAAGAGATTGTACATGTCACAATAGCTTTTGCAATCAGGCGTCCTTCAATGTTTTTTATATCAACATCAGACACTGCAATCTTCCTTCCTCTATGAACTACCTTGCTTTCAGCATATATTTCCCGGTCTTTTGCAGGTAAAAGGAAGTTTATCTTCATCTCAAGGGTAAGGGCTTTTTCATCTTTTTGCAGCGTAGTCATTACTGCATTAATGCCAGCCGAATCTGCAAGGCTTGAAATAACACCTCCATGAAAATACCCGAAGGGGTGGGTAAGGCAATCTTTATATTTTAGCACAAGCTTTACAAATCCATCTCCTATCTCAATAACCTCGATGCCGATATGCTGATAAAAGGGTGTATTTTTTGCCAACTCTAACAATGCCTGTTTATTCATATTGTTTGTGTAGAAATTTATACCAATATTTACACATTATCAAGATATTTGTTCCCAGCGTGTCAGCATCCCTAAGCTTGCTTAGAGATGATTGCTATGCCCTTGTCCTGTATTTGATACCCACGGCTTGCAGCGGGCAGTTCATTCAAAAAACCGTCTATCATTTTCCCGTTCTTTCAATTATACTTTTATCGTGAAGGTTTTGCTTGTCCAGCCGCCCATTGAAGATTTTTACCACACAAAGATAAGGACATACCCTTTGCAGCTCCTGTATCTTGCGACGAAAATAAAAGATATCTGTGACGTATCTGTCATTGATTTCAGAAGGAATAAAAAAACAAAGGCAATATCGGAACATCCTTTTCCTGAATTAGACAAATATTACAGGGATGGCATCAGTACGCCTTTTTCCATGTTTAATAAATACTATCGTTTTGGTGCTGACAGCGAGGAGATAAAGAAAGTTATTTCTGACAGCAATCCCGATATCGTTGCCGTATCGTCCCTGTTTACAACATATGCAGCAGAGGCACAGGAAATTGCGGCGATTGCCAAAGAAGTAAACAGGGAGATTATTACCGTAATGGGCGGGACACATCCCACGGTTTTCCCGGAGTTTGTATTGAACAACCCCGATATTGACTATATTATCAGAGGGGAAGGGGAAACGCCTTTTTTCCGTTTGATTCATTTTCTGCAAAAAGGCAGGGAAGACAGAATAGATGAAATCCCGGGCGTCTGTTTCAAAAAAAGTGATGATACCAAGTGTATTTCGAGCATAAATGTTGAAGATAACATTGACCTGATACCTGACAGGCGATTCCTTCAAGCGGAAAACTACATGATAGGCAGAAAAAACTATACCTTTTTCCTGACTTCAAGAGGCTGCCCCTTCCATTGTTCATTTTGCGGCAAACCGCCTGTTCCATACAGGAGAAGGAGCATTGCGAGCATTGAAAAAGAGGTTGAAGAATGCATAAATATGAATATCCAGGCTATTGATTTTGAAGATGATATGCTCACATACAATACAACATTCTTCAGCCAGGTTTTAGACCTGTTGAGAGGGAAGGGCATAACACTCTCTGCTATGAATGGAATCTATGCCGAAACATTGGATGAAGAGACACTTAACAGAATGTACGATGCAGGATTCAGAAGGCTAAACTTCTCCTTAGTAGACATAAGCTCATCAGTTATCAGCAGGCAAAAAAGACATTTGCCGGCAAACTTCATGAAGCTTTTGCCCTATCTTGAAAGCTCCCCGTTTCTTGTTGAAATTCACTTTATCATAGGGCTGCCGGAGCAGGAGCCGGAAGATGTTATTGATACGCTTATCTTCCTTATGGGTAAAAGGCTGCTGCCGGGGCCGAGCATATTTTACCTTGCACCGGGAAGTCCTTTGTTCGATGTATATTTCAGTGAAGACCGGGAAAAACATCTGAAATCCATGAGATCAAGCTGTATGACTGAAGTAAATCCTTTATTTTTAAAAGATACTATTTATACCTTTATGCAGCTCACAAGATTTATAAATTTTGTAAAGCACTGCCTTGATAAAGAGCCTTCCCTTAAAAAACTGAGTGAACTTCCTGCATTACTCAACACTGATAAGGAATATCCTGACAGACATATCTTCAATACGCTTTTACTCGAAAAAAGATTGATCCATTATGACATGAGGAAAAAGTGGTTTGCCGATGAGTCGCAGGACAAAGAGCTCATAAGCGCATTCTTCAAAAAAGCGCACAGCGCTAAAATCACGGGATTTAAGACAATGAACTCATTGATTGTTGATATTTAAGGCTGTTCTATTTCCAGGGTTTTCGTCGCCCCCGGCAGCCAGGCTTCGACCCGCAAACGGGCGTTCCGTCCTCTCATTCTTGCAAGTCGTACTTGCTAAACTTGGTATATGCTGTTGGATTTTGCCGATATTTGATTAGATGGTTTTGGTAACAGGATGTCGGCATAGGCCTGTCCGATGATTACATATTAACTTTAACTCTGAACAGAATTGTGCTGTATGTACTGATGTGTTTAACCAGTATATGTCAACGGCAAAGATACTTATCTTAATGGAAAATATGGGTTTAACTTATTCAAGGAATTGATTATAATTGCTTTACAGGATTGATAAATTTTACAGTAAGAGACAGCTTCAGGAAAAACCGCTCTTAAACAAAGAGGAGGAAGTTATGAAAAATATTGGGGGAAAAGGGAGTAAAAATATTTCCATTCTCGGATTTGCCGGCAGTCTAAGAAAAGATTCTTTCAACAAGGCAATCTTGAGGGCAGCAGTTGAACTTCTCCCTGAAGGCGCAGAGCTTGATATTTTTGATCTCGAAGGTATACCTCCATTTAATCAGGATCTTGAAAGCCAGCTGCCGGAGCGGGTAAAGAAATTCAAGGGAAAGATCAGGGCGGCTGATGCAATTTTGATCGCCACACCGGAATATAACTATTCTGTACCAGGTGTACTTAAGAATGCCATTGACTGGGCTTCGCGCCCTTACGGAGATAACGTGTTTTCCGGTAAGCCTCTTGCGTTGATGGGCGCATCCATAGGCATGCTCGGAACTGCACGTGCACAGTATCATTTACGGCAGACGCTTGTTTTTCTTAACGTTTATGCGCTGAACCAGCCGGAAATTATAATCCCCTTCGTTTCAGAAAAAATTGATAATAACGGCAAATTGACAGACGCAAAAACAAGAGAAAAAATAAAAGAATTGCTTGAAAGTCTTATTAGCTGGACTAAAAGGCTGAATTTAAAATAATATCATGTCATATTAAAAAGGCTGACCCAATATGTGAACAGCCCGGAAGAGGATGAAAAAACTATGAAGAATGCTGTTTTTAAAGTGCCGATCGATGAGCGGTACTTCGAAGATTACGTGCCCGGTTCGATATATGAATTCGGATCTATAGTGGTGACGGAAGAGGAAATCATTGAATTTGCGAAGCGATATGACCCGCAGATATTCCATATTGATCCGATTGCTGCCCGAAAGACCGGATTCGGCGGACTTATCGCAAGCGGATGGCATACAGCAGCGCTGACAATGAGACTGCTTGTCGATCACTACATTTCCCGTGTTGCAAGTCTGGGTTCGCCCGGCGCCGATGAATTGCGCTGGCTCAAACCGGTACGACCGGGCGATGAGCTTTCTATATGTGTAAGGGTTCTGGAATCAAGACGCTCGAAATCAAAGCCTGACCGGGGTGTTGTACGGTCAATGGTGGAGGTGCTGAATCAGAATCGCGAGGTAGTGATGACCAGGACAGCGGTAGGGATCACACGCTGCCGTAACAAGGGATAATATTTATTGAATAGTTCGACAGTGTTGTGATAACGGTATTTTGCTAATGAAAATAGTTTATGCAATACGACATGTAGGATTAACCGGCGGGGTGAAGGTATTCTTTCAACATGTGGAGCTTTTGCGAAACATGGGACATACGGTCTATCTTATCACACGTTTTATTGATGAAAAGTGGGGGTTCAGGGTAACACCGGAAATAGTTCCTTCATTTGATGAGATGCATGTGCCGGAGGCGGATGCAATTGTAGTCACAACCCCGAAAGATGTTGAGGACCTATGGAAAATTGCAAAAAAAAGGAATATCCCCCTCTTTCATTTTATGCAGGGCTTTGAGCCTGATTATGTACTGGAGAGAATAAGAGGTAATGTTGTTCCGGCGCGTTTCCGTTCAAAGGGGTTTTTGACAAGACTGAATTATTTAAGGAAAAAGCGTGGCTGGAAACAAAAACTTAAAAGGTTTGATGCGTTATACAAACTTCCTACTCTAAAAATTGCAATTTCCCCTCATCTTGTTGCAGGTGTTGAAAAGAGATTTAAAATGCCGTGTTATCTTCTGCCGAACGGGATTGACAGGAAAGTATTTTATCCGAAGGCGGCGGAACTTGATTATTCAGGTACGATCAGAATACTTTCGGTTGGAAATTATACCATAGAGTACAAGGCTATACCGGATATATTAAAGGCAGTGAAGATTTTAAAAGAGAAAGGGAAAAAAGTTTTTCTGACAAGGGTATCCCCGGCAGATATTCCGGATGATGAAAAGAATTACGGGGTGGTGGACAGGTTTTTCGTAAGGATATCCGAGCAGGAGATGGCAAACCTGTATCGGGAAACCCATGTACTTGTTTCTGCGTCAACCGAAATAGAAGGTTTCGGTTTGCCTCCCGTGGAGGCCATGAGTACAGGAACGCCTGTAATACTGACAAGGGTCGCCCCCTTTCTTGCATTTGATGAGGTTCGTGACTATGCATATTTTGTAGATGTCCACAGACCGGAAGAGATTGCGCAGGCTGTTATTGATATAACTAAAAATGAAGAAATGCGTTTTACTCTCATCAAACGTGGATTTGAGGTATCGGGCAGATATGCCATAGATAGTGTAGGAAAGATGCTGGAAACGATTTTAAGAAAACATATTGAAAAGGACAAAGAATAAAGAAAGTTGATGCTGCCGGCTGTTCCGATGAAATTAGATTTGTTAAGTAAATAAAGCATAATATATAAAAAATATCGGGATATTAAAATATCTTGACATGTAAATAGTTTGCTGTCATTATTAGTGTGTTCAGTGGTTGAACATATTCAAAAATTATTTATTTTCAATGGTTACAACTATCAATGGCGGTAGCCTACCCAAAATAGCTCTATGAACGAAGCTCAATTTAAAACTTTGAAAGAATTATCTGTAGAGGGTACAGTGTCTCAACGTGATCTCTCCAGAAAGGTAGGGTTGAGTCTTGGAAGCATCAACTATATCATGAAAGAACTTATTCAGAAAGGATATGTCAAGGCCCAGCGCTTTAAAAATTCGAGTAAAAAAGCAGCATATATATATGTTCTGACACCTCAAGGGATAAACGCACGAGTTAAACAAACCCAGTATTTCCTTCAGAAAAAAATGGAAGAATACGAAAAGCTAAAGATGGAGATTGATGAATTAAAAAGAGATACAGACGAGGTACGGCAGGTAAAGGCAAACCGGAAAGCTAAAAAGGAAGGAGATATAAGTTTATGAAATTGCTTATTACAGGGGGTGCTGGGTATGTCGGGTCTGTGCTCACAAACACAGCCCTTAAAAATGATTTTGAGGTAAGGGTTGTTGACTCTTTATATTTTGATAACAAGGTGCCCTTGATACATCTGGGTAATCCTTATTATGAATTCATCCGTCTTGATATTACGGAAGCAGGTAAAATAAAACCGTATTTGAAAGATATTGATTTTGTTATACACGCTGCCGCTATAGTGGGAGAGCCTGCAAGCAACAAATTTCCTGATTTGACGGAAAAAACAAATTTTGGAGCCACAAAGGAATTGATCCGGCTTGCAGCAGAAGAGGGGGTAAAAGGCTTCATCTTTCTTTCTACCTGTTCCAACTATGGGGTTGTAGATGGAATGGCAAACGAAAACACGGATTTAAAACCCCTTTCACTCTATGCCGATACCAAAGTAAGGGTGGAGAATTTGCTGATGGATGGTTCAAATGATATTGATTGGGTTATATGCAGAATGTCTACTATCTATGGGGCATCACCGAGAATGCGCTTTGACCTGACAGTAAACGATTTTGCATTGAATGCCTTTATGAAGAAATATCTTGATGTATTTCTGCCTTATACATACAGGCCTTATATCCATGTATATGATGCGTCAAGGGTAATTATTTCGATGATCTCACAGTTCGATAAGGTTCATAAGAACGTTTTTAACGTCGGATTTAACAGTGAAAATTATCAGAAGATTAAAATTGCTGAGACAGTGAAGAAGTTTGTTCCTGATCTGAAAATAGATGTAGTAGACAAAGGTGCTGATCTGAGGGACTACCAGGTTGATTTCAGTAAGCTCAAGGATTATCTTAATCTGACTAATGTTTTTACAGTGGAGGACGGGGTCAGGGAAGTTGTGGAGATGCTGTATTCAGGGATTATAGAAAATCCCTATGAAAAAATATATTACAACACTGAACCTAAACTGAGGGGTGGCGGTGAAGATAGAGCTTGATGCACCAAATCTGGGTGCAATTGAAAAGGCATATATTGAAAAAGTCATAGACTCTAATTTTGTCTCTACTTTCGGTCCCTTTGTCCCGCAATTTGAAAATGAAATGGCCGGATATCTCGGTGCTAAAAGGGCGGTCTCGACTCAGAGCGGAACTGCCGCCCTCCACGTAGCTCTGTATGAACTGGGAATAAGAGAAGGGGACGAGGTTATCGTTCCTGCGCTTACCTTTGTAGCTACAGTAAATCCGATTGTTTACGTAAATGCAAAACCTGTCTTTGCCGATGTTGATATGAAAACCTGGAATATCAGTCCTGCAGAAATTGAACGCTGCATATCGCCAAAGACAAAGGCAATTATTCCCGTCCATCTTTATGGAAACCCCTGCAAAATGGGTGAGATAATGGAGATAGCAGCAAAATACGGGCTTTTTGTCATAGAGGATGCAACGGAGAGCCTTGGCGCAAAGTACAAGGGCCGATATACGGGGAATGCAGGAGATCTCGGCTGTCTGAGTTTTAACGGCAATAAGACTATTACCACAGGCGGCGGAGGTATGGTTGTAGGAAATAATGAAAAGCGAATGGAGCACATCAAATTTCTTGTAAATCAGGCTCGTGATGAATCAAAAGGTTACTACCATCCGGAGATAGGGTTCAACTACAGGATGACGAACCTTGAAGCAGCAATGGGACTTGGCCAGATGGAGAGGCTTGGTGAATTTCTCGCAAAAAAGAAGATATACAACGATATTTATCGTGAAGAATTAGGTAAACTTGATTTTATAAAGTTTCAGGAGTCATATGATGACTCCGAGAGTTCTTTCTGGTTTACATGTATAACTATACATAAAAAGGCTGATCTTGCTGCTGTCATGGATTCACTGAAAAATAAAGGCGTACCCGTTCGGAGAGTTTTTATGCCTATCACCAATTTCCCGCCATACATGATGACGGACAATTCTTCTTTGAAAAATTCCTACGATATATACGAAAAGGGCCTTTGTCTGCCATGTTCGACACTGAACTCTGCCGATGATATTTATTATGCCTGCAAGGCAATAAAGGAGATCCTTTCATAACCATGGAAGATTTGATACTTTTCGGCGGCGGCGGACATTGCAGGTCATGCATAGATGTCATAGAAACTGAAAACATTTTCCGAATTGCAGGAATTGTTGATATAAAGGAGAAGCTGCACCAGAAGGTTCTGGGGTATGAGATTTTTACTACAGAAGATGATTTGCCCGGACTTGTCAAAAAATTCAGGTATTTTTTTATCACAATCGGTCAGATAGAAAGCGCCGCTGTAAGGATAGATAAATTTAACAGGCTGAAAGAGCTTGACGCCGTATTTCCGGTTATAATCTCGCCCCGGGCTCATGTGTCGAAACACTCTGTCATCAATGAAGGCACTATCATAATGCATAATGTTATAGTCAATGCAGGCGCCCAGATTGGCAGAAACTGCATTATTAATACGGGTGCAATCATAGAGCACGATGTGGTTATAGGGGACCATTGCCATATCTCAACTGCAGCAGTGATAAACGGCGGTACAAAAATCGGGGCAGAAACATTTATAGGAAGCAACAGCGCCACAAAGCAGTACATAGGAATAGGCGAGGGCGTATTTGCTAAGAGCGGTGTTACTGTTCCTTTTGACATCCGTGCATACTCAAAATACCCGCCAAAAAAAGACAAGAATTGAAAAGTAAATTATCTGATAAGAAGGTGTTCATCATTGCCGAAGCAGGTGTGAACCATAACGGTGACGTTAAGACTGCGAAAAAAATGATTGATGCAGCAGTTAAAGCAGGCGCCGATGCCGTTAAATTTCAGACTTTTGTGCCGGAAGATCTTGTGAGCAAAAAAGCGCCCAAGGCAGAATATCAGAAAAGCACCACAGATGCAGGAGGATCACAGCTTGAAATGCTGAAAAAGCTGTCTCTTAAAGCTGATGCATATAAAGAACTTATTGAACATTGTAAGAAAAGGAAAATACAGTTTCTGTCTACCCCCTTTGATATGGACAGCATCAATCTTCTCAATAAATTAGGTCTTGAGACATTCAAGATCCCTTCAGGCGAGATAACGAATTTTCCTTATTTGAAAAAAATAGGAAGTTTGAAGAAGAAGATCATCATGTCCACAGGTATGGCTGATATGAGAGAAATCAGAAGAGCAATGAAAATCCTTGTTGAAGCCGGGACATCCAAAGAAGACATAACACTTCTTCATTGTAACACCGAATATCCCACTCCTCTTCAGGATGTAAACCTTCTTGCAATGGCAGCCATGAAAAAGAGATTCGGCGTGAGGACAGGTTATTCAGACCATACATTGGGAATAGAAATACCTGTAGCTGCAGCAGCTCTTGGTGCCGAGGTTATTGAAAAACATTTCACACTGGATAGAAACGCTGAAGGTCCTGATCACAGGGCATCGCTTGAACCGGAAGAACTGGAGGCGATGGTTTCTGCAATAAGAAACACCGAAAAAGCGATGGGTAATGGAATTAAAAAGCCGTCTCCCTCAGAAATGAAAAACATGGTCATTGCAAGAAAAAGCATTGTAGCTCTGAGTCAGATTAAAAAAGGTGATATTTTTACGGAAAAGAATATTGCTGCCAAAAGACCGGGATCAGGAATCAGTCCTATGAAATGGGACAGAGTAATAGGAAAAAAGGCGAAAAGAGATTTCGAGCCTGATGAAATAATAGAGGTATGAACAGGAACAAAACAAGATCTTGTTTAAAGCGGGACAAATCATGACCAAACCAAAACGTAAAATAGCAGTTGTAACTGGTACGCGAGCTGAGTACGGACTTCTTTACTGGATTATTAAAGGAATCCACGAAGATCCCGGGCTTGAACTGCAGCTCATTGTTACCGGCATGCACCTGTCAACAGAATTCGGCTATACTGTTAAAGATATCGAAAAAGACGGTTTTCCTATTGCTGAAAGAGTTGAGATGCTCCTTTCTTCCGACACAAAAGTATCTACCTCTATTTCAATGGGTATCGGTCTTGCCGGATTTGCAAAGGCATACGAGAGATTGAACCCGGACATCCTTCTGGTGCTTGGCGACCGCTTTGAAATATTTTCTGCTGTTTCAGCCGCTGTACCGATAAGAATACCTGTTGCACATATCCACGGAGGGGAGGCCACTGAAGGTGTAATGGATGAACAGTTCCGCCATGCTATTACCAAGATGAGCGCCATCCATTTTCCCGCTGCTCAACGTTATGCCGACCGGATAATCCAGATGGGCGAAAGGCCCGAGAGAGTTTATTGTTTTGGCGCTCCGGGACTGGATAATATCTATAAACTCAAATTAATGAACAGGAAGACGCTTGTCAGGGAGCTTGGTTTGCCTGAAAAGGGCAAAACAGGTGTTGTTACATTCCACCCCGAGACGATTGACAATTTTTCTGTAGAATTACAAGCACAGGAAGTATTGAAGGCGCTTTCTGAAATTGGAGACATCTTCTGGGTTATTACCATGTCCAATGCAGACCCGGGAGGAAGGTCTATACAGGTTCTTATGGAAAAGTTCGTTCAGGCAAATGCCGGCAGGGTTAAATTGTTTGCATCCCTGGGTCAGTTGCGATACCTGTCGCTTTTGAAACATGCAGAGCTTATGGTAGGAAATTCATCATCGGGTATTATTGAGGCGCCGTCATTCCGGCTTCCCGTGGTGAACATCGGCGGCAGGCAGGCCGGCAGGATTCGTTCGGAAAACATCATTGATGTTCCAGTTTGTAGAAAACCGGATATTGTGAAAACTATATCTAAAGCGATGAGTGATGGTTTTAAAAGTTCATTGAAAGGCCTTGAGAACCCTTACGGTAAGGGCGATGCCAGCAAAAAGATTGTAAAGATCCTGAAAACATTGGATTTAAACGGTATATTAAAAAAAGAATTCAATGAAATACCTTACTGGAGGCACTAAAAATATAAAATGGATAAAGTAAAACTAAAATCTCTTCTTGTTCCGCCTGATACCACAATTAAACAGGCAATGCAGAGGCTCAGCGAGACTTCTGAGAGGATACTCTTTGTTGTAGA
>Ga0351926_1045_pt1 | contig 15985 bp, 18 predicted proteins | sample BONcelT113001D10_FD_206837 | JGI IMG/M metagenome (GOLD analysis project Ga0351926, IMG submission 206837) | Enriched cells from coal bed in the Powder River Basin, Montana, United States - BONCAT cells T11 rep2 HSBNCT.T11.300.1.D10 ...
GAAAAAATAAGCAGTTAACTGAAGTCAAAATTATATATCTATCATAAATTCAGCTCTATAAATAATTTTAATCTTCTCAGAGAAAAATAAATTGTAATAATAAGTAATTATTACATATCTTTGAGCCACATTTTTTTAATACAACATGAATAAAGGAACAGTAAAATTCTTCGATGAGACCAAAGGTTTTGGTTTTATTAAAGACGAAAATTCAGGAACGGACTACTTTGTACACGTAACCGGTCTTAAGTCGAAAATCAAAGACAATGATCAAGTAACATTTGATCTGGAACAAGGAAAAAGAGGTTTAAACGCAGTAAATGTAAAATTAGCGTAGCAATTTATCACTGAAAAGTAATATTATATAACTCTTTTCAAACCCAAAATTATTAAAAAGCCCCGGCAAACCGGGGCTTTTTATTTTATCTGATGGTTGATGCAGAGCTTATCAATTATAAAGAGGCAGAGTGAAAATGAAATCGCTTCCTTTGCCCTTCTCACTATCTACCCATATCTTACCTCCGTTAGCCTGAGTAAACTCTTTGCAAATTACCAACCCCAATCCTGAGCCTTGCTCACTTTCGGTGCCTGAGGTTGAATGGTGAGAGCCGATTGTCCACAAAGATTCTATTATTTCAGGATCAATTCCGACACCTTTGTCTGAAATTTTGATTTGACAAAAATTGTTGTTTAATGATGTGTTTATCTCTATTGTGCTGTCTCTGTATGAAAACTTTATTGCGTTGGAAACCAGATTTCGGATTATTGTTTTTACCATATTCTTGTCACAGAAAAACTCTGATTCATTTGTGTCAGAAAAGCAAATTGTAATATTCTTCTTCTCTGCCTGCAATAAAAGAGAATTGGATACCTCGTTCCATAACTCACTAAGATTGGTCCTTGCAGGTGTAAATATTATTTTCCCCAGTTGTGATCGTGACCACAAAAGCAGATCCTCAAGGAGCTTATATGTTGTGTGGCCTGATGAGTTCATCATCTCGACAATCTCTTCAACCTCTGCCGGCTCCATTGTACTGAGATTTGTCTTTAAATACTCTGTAAAACCGATGATTGTTGTAAAAGGATTCTTAAGGTCGTGGGCAATAATCGAGAAAAACTTGTCCTTGGTAGCGTTGGCTTCGTTAAGCTCTTTAACTGTGCTGTTTAACTTAATCAGGGTCTCTTCAAGAATTCGCTTCTCTTTTATCAGTTGTCTTTGCAGATTGCCAATCTCCCTGTTAAGATTGTGCATCATTAAATTCTGTTGCATTAACTGTTCAGAGTCAACACCTCCAATAATGAGTATAGAGTCATCTTTTCTGTAAACGTTAGCCATTATTGAGGAGTTAACAGAGGAGTAATCGCCGAATGTGATGTACCCTTTATAAACATTGCAATATGGGCAATCGTTTTTGGATAGTGTCTCAAACGTGGGATTAAGAAAGCTGCTTGCAGGATTTAAATCTCTGAAGAGTACCTTGATGGCATTGTTGGCAAATATGAGCTCCCCATCTTTTTTGAAGAGAGCAATACAAAGTGTATTACTCTCAAGAATGCTTGATTCTAACTCATTTTTCCAGCTTTCGAGGTCAAATTTATTGAGGCTGTTTATCGTAAACATATAATATTCCCGGGAAATAGAAGTGTAACGTAGTATATGCCTGTTTATGCGGCCTTTGTATTTTTTAAAAACTCTTCAAGAGCGTAGAGGTCCTGCAGATACATTATGTTGGGGTATTTCTTGATGATCTCTTTGTTATTATCTCTAAGTCCCTGTCCTCCGGTAATAATTATGAGATTTGGATACTTGTCTCTGATGGCCTCAATCAACTTCTCCAGAGAGTTTAAGTGATAATTTATGCTTACAGAGACAGCGAGAATGTTGGGTTTGACAGTGTCAATAAAGTTTACAAGATCATCCAGTGGGTTATTGGCGCCAAGATAATGCACATTAAATCCCGACATCTCGAAAATGTCAGAGACCATTTTGAGACCAATCTGGTGAACTTCATTTTCAACAGATGCAGCAACAACTGTTTTGTTGGTTTTAATTTGGGAAATGATTATGGAATACTGTTCATTAAGAATAGATTCCACGATTGCGCTTGCAAGATGTTCCGATGCTACGCTTATCTGCCCGCTCTCCCATAAATCTCCAACCTTGTAAAGAGAATGACGTATCACCTTTTCGTAGATATCTTGTATTGTACAGCCGCTATCTGACAACTCCGCAATAATGGCCGACCCGCTATTTCTGTCGCCTGCAAGAATGGCTGACAGGAAGGTTTTTTGATAAACTGAATAATCCATAGTCTTTATATCCCTAGTTATAAAGTTAAGAATTATTATTTGGTTATTGTTAATTTAAATGCACTTCTGCATTACATAGTCATCCATGAAGAAGCCTTTTCCGATTGAAATCTTCTCCTCCTTGATTATTTCAAAACCCAATTTTTTGTAAAAACTTACTGCCGGGTTGCTTTTGTTTACGTTTAGAAACAGTTTATGATCATCACATGCTGCTGCAATCTCTTCAATTTTGTTAATTAAAGCGATACCTGCACCCTCTCCCTGACAATCGGGGAGGATATATATTTTATGAATTTTGGTTCTTTTTTCTCCTGAATAGTTCAGTTCGTATGAGGCATAACCTACACAAACATCACTGCCGGCACACTCTTGCCGATATGCAAGCAAAAAACGGTGACCATTACGGATTGTCTGATTTATTAGTGAATCTGTGCTGTACATCATATCCAGCATATAGGAAATTTGCCCGGGAGATAATATGGCAGAAAAGGTATTCGGCCATGTCTTTTGGGCAATCTCCTGTATAATGGGGAAATCAGCCTCAGATGCATTTCGGATGTGAATCATACGAATGTATTTATTCACAAATTTAATGAAGAATTATCGAATAATCTTTACATTAAATGCATTCATTCCTCTCTGTCCTCTTTCTATTTCAAAGGTGACCATGTTGTTTTCCTGAATATCTTCAAGAAGTCCGTTTGCATGAACAAAAAATTTCTCCTGAGTTTCCATCTCTTTGATAAACCCAAAACCCTTTGAAGTGTTGAAAAATTCAACTCGACCCTTTCTGATGGGATCTTTTTCTTCATTTTCTCTTCTTGGGATAGAGACCTCAATTTTTGCTGCGTCAACTTTGTGTTTCTTTGTGGGATCGGGAGGTGTGTTTGTCAGCATTCCATTCTCATCTACAAATGCAATCATGTCGTCAAATCCGCCACCGGGTGCGTTTGCTTTTCTATCCTCTTTCTTCTGCTGTTTTTCAACTCTTTTACTAAGTCTTTTTTTCTCTTTTTCTCTTTTGTTAAATGTTACTTGTGATTTTGCCATTAAGTGTTATGATAAAATGATATAAACCGATCACTTTGACCGGTCTGGGATGTTGTAGATATACATTAAATAGGGATACGTAAAGTATATGACAGTATTCCGTTTTGCAAAGGTACAAATAAATATTTGTAATGGTTTGAATTGAATGTGATATTCTTAAATTTGTAATAATCTATCATATTTTAAACTTTTCTACCAATAATTAAATACTATTATATGAAAAAAACACTCCTGTTAACATTGTTTATATCTGTTGCAACTATAGGTTGTATCTATGCCGGCGGCTCCGGCATTGCAAAACCTCTTAATGAGAGCCTGCTATTGAGATTCCCCGATATTCACGGCGAAAATATTGTATTCACCTATGCCGGTGATCTGTACATATCCGGCAATAATGGGGGGGGTAGCCAGAAGGCTAACCTCGCATATTGGTTATGAGATGTTCCCTAAATTTTCTCCTGATGGGAAAATGATCGCCTTTACGGGTCAGTATGATGGCAATACTGAGGTTTTTGTTATACCTGTTGAAGGTGGAGAACCCAAAAGACTCACATACACACCAACTCTGTCACGAGATGATGTTGGTGACAGAATGGGCCCTAATAATGTTGTAATGGACTGGACTCCTGATGGTAAAAATATTCTCTACCGGACAAGATCCTTTACTTTTAATGATTTCACAGGACAGTTGATGACCGTTCCTGTAACAGGCGGATTATCTTCACCTGTCCCGTTGAAAAACGGAGGGTTTGCCAATTATTCTCCGGATGGTAAATATTTGGCATACAATTATATATTTAGAGAGTTCCGTACATGGAAAAGATATACAGGAGGTATGGCCGATGATATTAGAATATTCAACTTTGATTCTAAGACCTCAGAAAAAATAACCGAAAACATAAATCAGGATGTATTTCCAATGTGGTCGGCAGATGGCGGCAAACTCTACTACATTTCAGATAGGAACGGCTTTATGAACCTCTACGAATATGATCTTAAATCAAAAAATACACTTCAGCTGACAAAATACAATGAGTACGACATAAAGTTTCCATCTGCCGGAGGTGACTACATAATCTATGAGAATGGGGGCTATCTGGTAAAATTTAATACTAAAACGCAAAGACAAGAGAGATTACAAATTTTTATTGCCAACGATGTAAACTACTCTCGTTCTGAATGGAAGGATCTTTCAAAAAGTGTTCGTTCATACTCTTTGTCACCAAACGGAGAGAGAATTCTGGCAACAGCACGTGGCGACATCTTTTCAATCCCTTCAAAAAGTGGTGTTACATATAACCTCACAAATTCAAGTAACGCCAATGACAAGGGGGCTGACTGGGCTCCAGACGGAAGTGGTTATGCCTATATCTCAGATAAAGAGGGTGAGTTTAATATATATCATTACGACAACAGAACCGGAAAGGAGAGGAGGTTAACCGATATTAAGGGATATATATTTGGTTTTGAATGGTCTCCTGACTCAAAGAAAATTCTTTGGAGCGAGAAGAGAAACACCCTGAATCTTTTGGACATTGCATCAGGAAAGAATACAGTAATTGAACAGTCCGGAATAAGCCCTATAAATGATTATAACTGGGCTCCAAATTCGGCATATATTGTATATACACGTCCGGGCAAACAACTGAGTACAATAATGGTATACGATGTAAAAGAGGAAAAGAAGGTTCAGATTACCGATGAGTGGTTTTCGTCATTTGCCGGTAACTTCAGTAAGGAGGGGAATCATCTTCTTTTTGTTTCTAACAGAACATTCAACCCAACATACAGCAACACCGAATGGAATCACGCTTATACCAATATGAGCAAGATATATGTTTTACCGCTGACAAAGGATGCATTGGTCCCTTTTGCTGCAAAAAATGACACAGTTGCCATTGTTAAGCAGGAGTCACCGGCAGAAGCCCCAAAGAGTGCTGCAACCCCTTCAAAACAGACATCACAGGCTAAACAGCCATCACCACCAAAGACAACAACTCTGGTTTACAATTTTGAGAATATTCCTGCCAGAATTATTGAGCTTCCTGTTTCTCCGGCTTCATACAATAATCTTCATATGATAGGAAATTTGGTCTATTACAATTCAAGGAGGGGTACACTTATTTATGACCTGGATGCTAAAAAGGAGACAGACCTTGGAGCGCAGATTATTTTTAGCCATGGTTACAAAAAGGCACTTGCTGTATCTGGACCCGGAACAAGTATTCAGGTGATTGATGTTCCTAAGGCAGCTGTAACGGTTAATAAACCGGTGTCACTTGCCGGTGTTAAAAAACTTGTGAATTACAAAGAGGAGTGGATGCAGATTTATAATGAGACCTGGAGACAGATGAGAGATTTTTTCTATGCAAAGAATATGCATGGAGTGAATTGGGATGAGGTTTATAAGAGATACGCAGGTTTGGTTCCCCATGTAAATCACCGTTCAGACCTAACATATCTTATTGGCGAGATGATTGGAGAACTTAATGTTGGACATGCTTATTCACAAAACGGAGAGAAGCCCGAGCCGCAGAGAATACAAACAGGGTTGCTTGGAGCTCGTTTTTCGAAGGATAAATCGGGATTCTTTAAAGTTGACAAAATTATTGAAGGAGAGAACTGGAGTAAGGAGACAACATCGCCTCTTACTGTTCAGGGAGTTGATGTTAAAGAGGGAGATTATATAATTAAAGTTAATGGCACTAATCTATCTTCATTTAATGATATTTACGAAACTCTTGCCGGAACTGTTGGCTCTATTGTAGAGCTTGAGGTTAATAGCAAACCGGAGGCATCTGGTTCAAGAAAGGTATATGTGGAGCCGATTGCCGACGAATCATCTCTCTATTACTTCAACTGGGTACGTAATAATATTAAAAAGGTTTCAGAGGCGACAAATGGTGAGGTCGGATATATTCATATTCCTGATATGGGAGTGACCGGACTAAATGAGTTTGTTAAGCACTACTATCCGCAGCTGGGTAAGAAAGCTCTTATTATTGATGATCGCGGAAATGGCGGAGGAAACGTATCTCCGATGATTATTGAACGTCTGCAAAGGACTATTACCTTCTTTACCATGCATACAAATCAAACCGAGGGCTCACTAAACCCTGTGGGTACATTTGACGGTCCTAAAGTTCTGTTGGTAAATGAGTACTCTGCATCAGATGGAGATCTGTTCCCATACAGATTCCAGAAGAATGGATTAGGTACAGTTATTGGAAAACGTACATGGGGTGGAGTGGTTGGTTATAGCGGATCTATTCCCGTAGTTGATGGAGGTTCTATTGTTACTCCATCTTATGCCCCTTTTGCTGCTGACGGCAGTGGCTGGATTATCGAAGGTGAGGGAGTCTCTCCCGATATTGAAATTTCAAACGACCCATATAAAGATTATATGGGAGATGATGAGCAACTCAACAAGGCAATTGAGGTTATCAAGAGCAAAATTAAAGATTACAAATACCTTCCACCTGTAATCCCTGCGTTTCCTGATAAAAGTTCAGGCAAATAGGGCAATCGGAAAATATACAAAAAAGCAGCTTCCCGGGAGGAAGCTGCTTTTTTTATCAGAAAACTGCGCTGCAGCCTATGTAAAAGAAACTATGAATTTGAAACTACTTTAATTTAATTTAACCCCCACAAACTGCAGCGAAGTCTCATGATTTTTGCGGAACCCAAACTTAAATAATAAAATTCGAGATTGCCTCTGTTGCGGGTGTTGTTATAAAATGTTTCGTTTTTCTAGATTCTAAATAGCAGTAATATAGTGGGTTGAATTTTTCTTGTCGCAAAATGTTTCAGGAATTTGTGTCTGACGTATCATCATTTTGCTGGATTTTTTTATGAATTCTGCCCTTTAAAGATCGTATGCTGGACTGAGTTGTGTTGAGGAAATCTCCGATTTCCTGATTAGTAAAACCGTCTTCACTCAGAATATAAATTAACTTTTCGTAGTCGGTAAGCCGTTCCATGTTGGGAAGGTGTGAGTACATTTCCATGAACTCTTCCCGTGATGTAATTGATGCAAGCGCACTTCTTGTCATTAAATTAGCCTGATCAATTACAGAATTAAGACTATCGAATGTTTCTGATGAAACCCTTCTGCACCTCAAAGCCTCCTTGTAAACGCTGTCAATAAGCTGTGGCAGAACAAAAGAGGTGGTTTTGCATATTTCAGAGGTAATCCATAATCTTCGGTTATCCTGTTTAAAGTGGACCTTGTCTTTAACGGCAAGAACAGCCTTGCGGTGATGTCTCTTTAAAAGTCTCATTAAAATATAGACTGTGGCAAGAGAGAGAATTGTGGCCAGTATTAAAATGAAAATCAGTATAGTCCTCTGGTTTTTTAGAGATTTAATAATTGCCTCTTTGCTCTTGATGTCATATTTTCTCTCAATCTCTGTTACCCTCTCCTGAGAAAATTTTGTAAATGCTTTAATATAAATACTGTATGCTTTTCTGTAGTTTTCCCAGGCCTCTTTGTAATTTTCTCTATCAGAATATTGATCTGCAAGGTATTTATAATAGAAATGGCTGTTTATTGATATTGAATCTTTTATGGCTGCTACCGAAAGTTTGCTGTAGTGCAATGTGCTGTCAAGATTTCCCTGACGTTTAAAATTTGCAGCAACAAGATAGTGTAACTGTGAATAGTTAACATCAAGTTTTGCCTTTTGAGCAACATTCATTGTCTTTCTGAGATACTCTACGGCAATTGTGTAGTCTGTTTTTGCAGTATGATAGTAATAAAGAGCATGATTCATATTATAAAAGAGGAACGGTGGTAAATCAGTCTCATCGGCGAAATAGATTAGCTGAGCAAGTGCATCTGAATATTGTTTTTGCCCGAAATATATCCAGAACATTTCAAGCCTGCCATTAAAAAGGGTTATTTTGTTGGCTGCTTTGATGCTCATCTCAATCGATTTTTGTATGCTTTTGGCCGCCTCTTCTCTTTTGCCTCTTGCTCGATAAATTCTTCCCATGTAAAGGTTGAGCGTTCCCCCCAGGTTATAATCTTTTATACCATTTCTGTTGTATAGATTTTCGGCATCCCTTATTAGTATATATGCGGTGGAATCGTTTCTGTTTGAGTTGAACATAGATATACCGTTAAAGAGCAAGGCTCTTGTGTAGTTATAGGTATCTTCCTTTGCACGAAACAGATCTGCCTTAATAAGTATTGATGAATCAGGTTCTGATTTGCCGTTAAGAAACTCGTACGAAATTTTTCGAATGAGCTTTGAATAGTTCTTGTTTTCTGCATTTAGAATCATATTGTCGATTCTGTTCAAAGAATCAAGCACATCACCGGGAGAGGTGTAAATTAGTTTATCCAGATTTGTTAGTCTCTGATTGATTAACTTCTGGGATCCGTTCTCTTTCACAGTAGAGCATGAAACCAGAAATGCGGCAAGCAAAAATACCAGGATTTTTTTCATTTCAATTTATTAGTTAATGCAAATATAGCTATTTGCCAGTATCTCGGCTTCATAAAGGTACCCTCGTCCGAAAATATTCAAATGTGCTAATTTCATTTCCAATATGCTTATTGTTAAGATTTAATGGGAGATCTACTATGCATTCTCCAAGCATTTTTTCTATTTCAACCTTAGATATCATACACAAATTTGCTAAAAAATTGTTATTTTTGAACTATCAATCTTTTAATATGAATTTAAGAATATTTAGATATACCGCTCTTATTCTGATAACTGCGGCCGTGGCGTTGATTAGCTCCTGTGAAAAAAACCCTTTCAATAAAGATGAATACAGAAAGGTTATAATAATGTATATGGCTGCTAATAATAACTTAAGCAGTTATGCTCAACAAAATATTTCAACCTTGAAAGGGGGCTTTATACCGGAAAAAAACAGCAGGGACATTCTTATTGTTTATGCTCATCTCGCCGGGAGTAATCCTAAGCTCACCAGGCTATATAAAGGGAGTGACGGAATAGTAATTGAAGACCCTGTAGCGGCCTACGAAGACCAGAATTCTGCTAATGGTGATGTTCTAAAAGCTGTGCTCAATAAAATTAAGACAATCTTTCCGGCTAGGGAATACGGTCTTATTTTATGGTCTCATGCAACCGGTTGGCTTCCCCAGGGATATTACAATTCAACATTTCAGGGAACATATTTTGAAGACCCTTATGCCGGAATTGTAAAAAGCTTTGGAGAGGACAGGGGTGTAGAAATGGAGATTAAAGAGCTGAAATCTGCACTACCGTACCACTTTAGTTTTATAATATTTGACTGTTGTTTCATGGGTGGTATTGAGTCAATTTATGAACTTAAAGATAAGGCATCCTACATTGTTGCATCACCAACTGAGATTCTCGCAAATGGATTCCCTTACAGAGATATAATGAACCCTCTGTTCCAGACAAAGTCCAACCTTGAGGAGGCTTGCCGGCTTTTTTACGAATATTACAACTCCCTTTCGGGGGTTCATCAATCTGCCACCATTGCTCTATACAAAACAGACCAGATTAAGCAGTTATCTAATGTTACAAAGTCAATATTTAACAACCACAGGAATAAAATTGCAACTTTGAACATGAGTAACATTCAGCCCTATTTTCGTCTTAACAAGAGATGGTTTTGGGATCTTGGAAATCTGATAGAGGCAATTGCTACGCCATCTGAATACCAGAATTTTAATGCTGCACTCAATAATGTCGTGGTTGCAAAGTGGAATACAGAGTATTTTATTGACATAAAAATCGAGAAATTCTCCGGTATCAGCACCTATATCCAGAACCCTTCAAACTCATTCCTTGATACATTCTACAAGGGATTTGACTGGAATTTTGATGCAGAGATGATTAAATAGATTCTGTGTTGCAAGGGTGTAAATTTTTTGTATCTTTGCGACCTCTAAAAAAGGCAACTTTTTTGGTGCAATGGGATCCGGTTGGTTCCGGGTTGAGTAACACATTTTAAATTATTATTATGAAGTCAATTTCGTTGAAAGGTAATTCAAGAGAGATTACCAAAAAAACCGCTATCAAAGCGATGAGAAGAGAGGGTCAGATACCTTGCGTACTTTATGGACCTGAAATTAAAAACATTCATTTCTCTTTGTCAGACAGAGACCTGATGCTGATTCTTAACACTCCAAACTCATACATCGTAAATCTTGATATTGACGGTAAATCTTACAACTCAGTATTTCACAGTGCTCAGTTTCATCCGGTAACTGATGAACCTCTTCACATAGACTTCCTGGCTGTCTCAGAAACAAGGCCGGTTGTTATTAATGTGCCGGTTGTTATCAAAGGTAATTCAGATGGTGTTCGTCAGGGTGGTAAACTAATTCTTACAACAAGAAAGGTTAAGATTTCTGCCGCTTTAAAAGATCTTCCGGATAGTATTGATATTGATATTACAGAACTTAAGATTGGTAAATCAATAGTTGCAGGTGATGTTAAACTTGAGAACATTCAGGTACTTACTCCAAAAACAACAATCATCTGCTCTGTTAAGATGACACGTGCTGCCATTGGAGCTGCCGCTGCCGCTGCTTCTGCTGCAGGTAAATAGTAAATTATTGAGTATGAGCTATCTGATTGTCGGTCTGGGAAACATCGGAATAGAATATGCTGATACTCGTCATAATATCGGTTTCTTAGTATTGGATGTCTGGTCTCAGGCATCCAATATTATTTTTGAGAGTGGGCGTTACGGAAGTATTGCCGAATTAAGATATAAGGGGCGAAAAGTTATTCTTCTCAAACCATCTACCTATATGAATCTTAGCGGTAAAGCGGTAAGCTACTGGATGCAAAAAGAGAAAATTCCTCTTGAAAATGTACTTGTAATAGTAGATGATCTTGCACTCCCTCTTGGAACATTAAGAATGAGAAAGCAGGGTAGTGACGGAGGCCATAACGGGTTAAGAGATATTACTGAAACTCTCGGGACATCAAATTTTACCAGAATAAGACTTGGAATAGGAGACAACTTTTCTAAAGGGAGGCAGGTAGATTATGTTTTGGGTAGTTGGAGTGAACAGGAGAGAAAGCTTCTGCCGGAGATTTGTGATAAGACACGCGATGCAGCTTTATCATTTGTAACAATAGGTCCGGAAAGAACAATGAATTTTTTCAATACTAAATAGATCCACAGTGCTTTTTAATGAGCAGACTTGACAAATATCTTTGGGCTGTAAGGATTTTCAAAACCAGAAGCGAGGCTGCTGAGGCATGCAAGGGCGGGAGGGTTAAAGTTAATTCTACAGAGGCGAAACCTTCAAGAGAGGTTAAGCCGGGGGATTTGATTGATCTAAGAAGGGTAAATGTCAATTATAAATACAAAGTTATTCAGCAGTTGGAGAACAGGTTGTCTGCCAAACTTGTTCCGGAGTATATTGAAAACTTAACTCCTCAGGAGGAGCTTGATAAACTGAACGCGCCAAAAGAGAGCATATTCATTTATCGTCAAAGGGGCACAGGCAGACCTACCAAGAAAGAGAGAAGAGACATAGATGAAATCCTGGATCAATATGATCCGAATGATGAACTTGTTTGATATTCAGGCTTTTCTAAACTTTGGCAGTTATTTCAAGAAGTGTGCATTTTCCTGTAATAGAGTACTCACCCATCTGCGCAGGAATCAGAATAACCTCTCCCTTTTTAATAGATTCAGAAGAAATGCCGTTAATTACGGTTGCATTACCTTGGGCGCAGAAATAAATCACAAAACTTGGAAATATATAGCTCATATTTCTGTAAGTATCGGTAATGTCAATCCGTTTGATTTTAAAATATGGATTCTCTGCAGAGCCACCCTTGAAAATAACCTTGGATGTGTCAAGCTTTTCGTAATCAATGCAGTCAATGGCCAAATCGATGTGCATCTCCCGTGCAGTTTTAGGGTTGTGTTCTCTTCCCCAGTCGTAAACCCTGTATGTGACATCTGAAACCTGCTGTACCTCAGCTACTAAAATGCCTCCTGTCGCTGCGTGCAGCGTACCTGGTTTAATGTATATAATATCTCCCGGAACGGGTTTGATAACATTTAGTGCATCTACAATTGTCTCATCGTTGCATTTGTCGAAAAACTCTTGTGCGGTGAGGTGGCGGTTTAGTCCAAGATATATCTTTGCATCAGGAGATGCATCAAGTATATACCAACATTCTGTCTTTCCATAGCATTGGTGTCTTTCAATTGCGATTTCGTCATCCGGATGAACCTGAAGGGAAAGGCTCTCTTTTATGTCAAGTATTTTAATTAAAAGAGGAAACTCGTTGCCGTACTTTTCATATACGGTATCGCCCACCAAATCTCCAAGATAGGTCTCTATAAGGTCATTGATGTCATTGCCTTCTAGAAATCCATTGGATATGTAAGAGATATCATCCTGAACTCCGCTCAGCTCCCAACTTTCACCAATTATGGCATCTCCGTTGTATTCTTTGCCCAGCTTTGTTTTTATGCTGTCTCCGCCCCAAACTCTCTCTTTAAGAATTGGGCTGAATTTTAAGGGATATAGTTTTGTCATAGTATTTGTTCATTAAGTGCAGGACTAGTGCTGTATATATGAATGCAGCAATATATGTAAAAAAGTACCACATTCCGGGAATCAGATCATAAAAGCCTGTCTCTGCCGGTAATTCAGGGTAGAAAACAGTTATCAGGTATGAGAAACCGTTGTTTATTAAATGGATAAGGATTACAATCCAGATTGAGTGAGTTTTGTAGTAAATCCATCCCATCAGAAGGCCAAGAATAAATGCCGGTATTGCCTGCCAGGGGTTCATGTGCATTATTCCAAACATTAGTGCTGACCATAAAATAGCCTTTGACGGTGACATGTGTGCCAGTAATCCTCTCAATATGATTCCTCTGCAGAAAATCTCTTCGAGTATGGGTGCGAACACTACAACAGCTATGAAGCTGCTTATTTTATTTGACTGTACCTGCTCAAGAAACTGTTTAAGGAATTCAGGAACATCCATCCACATTGTGAGGGGCTCAGTGATAATATTAGTTGAGAAGACTAAAGGTATTGTTAACAGTATAGTCGCTAAAGCTCCTATTTTGCCGAAGTCTGGTTTGTCAATTGGTACAGAAAGTGGCTCGTAATCTGTGTTAGCAATATTTTTAGCCCTGTTTTTAAGAGAGATACGAATTGCAAGGTAAGGAGGAATAAAAATCAGGGGATACATTATGAGCTCACCCCATCCTTTAAATCCAGGGAAAAAAAACATGAGAATAAAACTTACCAATCCGCCTAAAATAGAGCCGGCCAGGGCAAGAAGCATAATGAGAATCCAGCTTTGTGTCAGGTCGGGAAGGTATGATGAGTATCTTTTTAACATTGTTAGCTCTTTTGTAAAGATGAATAATTAAACGAAAAGGGGAGTGGGGTAGGCTCCCTGACTAACCAGTTCTGTTATTTTTTTTGCAACAGCCTCTCTGTCCTCTTTGTATGTTACTCCAAACCATTTATCGGGTGTAGAGAGTACTCTGCATGTGGCATAATTGGTTTTAATAAGTTCGTTTACAATAAAAGGGATGTAAAATTCTGCTTTAAGATCGTCTCCTCTCTCTTTAAGAAAATCCGAAAAAAGGCTGTTCCCCTCTTTGAAAAGATCAGGGGTAAAACCCCACATATTCATTGAAACAGGGCGATTGGAGTCAATAATCACTCTTTCTCCCTTGCAGTTATCTCCCAAAATTATATCGTTCTCTTTTTTGATGTTATGGTGCTCCTCTACCGAGGTCAGGTATCCTGTTTCGTTTACTGAACAGACTCCGCGTGAAACTACACCGGATTCCGACAGTGTGTTGCCGGTACAGAACCCTACCATTGAAAAATCTCCCTTTTTACCTTCACTTTTGGTTAAGTAATCTGCCAATACGGCAAAGGAGGTTTGCCCGTAATAGTCATCAGCATTTATCACTCCGAATGGTGTATCAATCAGCTTGGCTGCTACAAGAACTGCATGGCCGGTTCCCCAGGGCTTCTCCCTGCCTTCGGGTACTGTAAATCCATCAGGAAGCCTGTTTAACTCCTGTTCTATAAACTCAATCTCAATATTGCCTGCATATCTGCCTCTGACACGCTTCTCAAAATCGGCTCTGAAGAACTCCCTCACAACAAATACAACTTTTTTGAAGCCGGCTTTTGCTGCATCATATACCGAATAGTCCATAATTGTTTCACCATTCGGTCCCACACCGTCAAGCTGTTTAAGTCCGCCGTATCTGCTACCCATTCCGGCTGCAAGTATCAATAAAGTTGGTTTATTCATTACTATGTTAAATATTAAAATATTCTTCAACAAAATTATTATTAATTTTGTAAAAATTTGAACAATTGGGAGTAAAAGAGCAGTGGCATAATTTTGCGGATTCACGCTTTGCCAGAGTTATTAGGAACAAATATCTTATTGCAGCTGCAATCTTTGTGGTATGGATAACTTTTTTTGACTCAAACAATCTGATTGATTGGTCAAAGGTGGTTTTGAACATAAGCGAACAGGAGTCTCAGAAAAAATACTATAAACTGGAGATCAAATCTATTGAGGAGAAACTTAATGAGTTAACTTCAAACCGCGACTCTCTTGAGAAATTTGCACGGGAGCAGTACATGTTTAAAGAGGACAGCGAAGATCTGTTTATTGTTGTACCTAAAAAGTAAGCAGGTCTCTCAGGTCATTTGAATCGTAAGTTGGCCCTCCATCACAAGGAACAGATTTATAGTTGTAGAAAAACTGATCAATTCCAAAAATCATAGCCCCCTCGATATCGTTGGTAAAATCATCACCTACCATTAGTGATAGCTTTTTATCTCCACCAATTGCCTTTAATGCTCTTTTGAATAAGATGGGTGATGGTTTGTGAACTCCCTGCTCTTCGGATATCATTACTGCGTCAAAAAAATTCGCAATTCCGCAATTTTCAAGCTTCTTGTACTGAACCTCTTTAAATCCGTTTGAAATAATAGCCATTCTTACTCCTCTCTCCTTTAGTCCCGACAGCACCTCCAGTGCGTGAGGCATCAGGGCCTTTTGCAAAGGCATACTGTTTAGGTACTCCTCTCCAAATTCCGCAGCTATCTCCGGGTTATCTATGCCAAACTCCAGAAATGTGCGGTAAAATCTCTCTGATCTGAGTTTTTCCTTTGGCAACTCACCTTTTTCATAAGCAGTCCAAAGTTTGTGGTTGATATAATCGTACCTTGTGTAAAAGAGCTCTTTATCAATATTAGTTAATCCGTATTTGTCAAGAAGAGTGCAGATGTTGTTTTTTGCGTTTGTATCAAAATCCCAGAGGGTTCTGTCCAGATCAAATAAAATAAACTTGTATTCTTTCTTTAGCATTATTATTCTCCTCTTAAATATGCCTTTTCACTATAAAAGTCTATCATTTTGCTGATTGCCTCTGTGCATATAGGGCAAAAGCTTTCTGCTGTATTTGATTTCATTCTGCAATCCAGGTAGGGCCGGTATATTCCCTTTGACATGTAACCTCCCCCCTCAAAGAGCCCTGTTACCCCCTTGTAGGCCTCTTCGTTTGGAGTTGGTATTGGCGTTCCGGATAGTATTTTATCTCTCCATTTAGAGTCAAAATCGACAAGTGTTGTTAGGTTTGGTTCCCAGGG
>Ga0351926_1049_pt1 | contig 15156 bp, 6 predicted proteins | sample BONcelT113001D10_FD_206837 | JGI IMG/M metagenome (GOLD analysis project Ga0351926, IMG submission 206837) | Enriched cells from coal bed in the Powder River Basin, Montana, United States - BONCAT cells T11 rep2 HSBNCT.T11.300.1.D10 ...
CACGCTCGACGACACCAGCACCGTGATGCTGAACGTCCGGAAATCGCCCGCCGCAATGTCCGTATCGCTGCTCAGCGTCACCGTCCCATCCCCGTTGTCCACCGCCAGAATGTCCCCATTGCTGGCCGACACGAATGTCATCCCCGCCGGCAGCGTGTCCGTCACCGTCCAGCCCGAAGAGTCCGACGGGCCGGCGTTGCTGATCGTCACCGTGTACGTCAATTCCTCGCCCGCCGTGGCCGTCGCGTCGTCGTCCGTCTTGATGATCGACAGGTCCGCAATAAGAACTGTGGTCACGCTCGCCGTGGCGCTGACGGGATCGGTTTCTGCGCTGTCAGCCGTGGCCGTATTCAGGCTTTGCACGGGAGTGCATGCGGCCGTCGCGGTGTAGCTAACGTCGATTGTGACACTTTGCGCTGTATTGAGCGCACCCAGGGTCCAAGTTAGTGGATCGCCGATCGGAGCGTCAGGAGTCAGCGTGCTGCCATAGTAGGTCATGCAGGCGCTGGCAAAGTCGTCCGAGAGCGTAACGCCAGTCAGAGTCGCGTTGCCGGTATTGGAGACGATGATTCGGTAGGTCAGAATGTCGGGGACGATGGCGATTCCACCGGCTGGCTCCATGAGCGTCTTGGTGATCGACAGGGCAGGCTCACCCGACGGCACCGTGGCGGTGTCGAAGGACGTGTCGCCAGGATCTGTTGGGTCGACATACGTCACCGTCAGAGCCGTTCCGGAGGGATTGTGGATCAGACTGTCGTTCGGATCGTTTTCCGTCGTGCTACCCATCACACAGGCCGTGAAGACGCCCGTGTCAATGTCGGTTTCTGTGAGGGTGATGGTGTAGCTGTCGCCGGTCGATGTCGTGATCACGGCGGTGACCGTCTCGGCGACGAGGGGATCCAGATTCTGATCGATATCCGTGACTCGGACGCAGACGGTATCGCCGGGTGCATAGGTGTCCGTCGCCGGGCCGTTGTTCCCCGTGGTGAACTGAGTGATGCTGGGGGTGCCCACGTCCTGGAAGGTGACGCTGAACTGCGTCGCCGCCGTATCAAAAACATCGCCCTCGTAGCCTTCGTGGGCGACGACCGTGATGTCGAACATTCCCTGATTGGCGCCGGTAAACCAGGCGTATTCGTACACGACCTGATTCGCCGCTGTATTGACGTCGTAACGCATCGGCGAAACGCTGCCCACGATGGGGTTGATGTCCATCGTCAGGCTCGTGATATCATCCTTGCCGAACGGATCGCTAACGACCGCCCGGACGTAGACGGTCGCGCCGCTAAAGGCGCTGGTGACGACGTTTCCGTCATTGGCGATTCCGTCATCGGTAAACGGCGCGTCATAGACGGCCAGCGAATCCACGTTGATGTACGTGGTGGCGGGCAGTTCGATCCGCGACGGTTTCGTGTTGCTGTCGTACTCGATCTGGAAGCTGACGCCCGACTGGGCGGTTGTCACTTCCAGGACAACGCTCTGCCCGGCGGGAATCGTAACGTTGCCGGCAAGCGTGGTTGTCCAAGTCAGGGTGCCAGTCCCGCTGTTGTAGATTGGGTTCGTCAGCGTGGCGAATGTCGTGGTGCCGTATTTTAACTTGGCGGTGATGCTGGGATTGGCGGGCATCGTGCCACTGACCACGTTGACAAAGTTGATTACGTTGATGGCCGCTCCGGCAGGCAGCTCCAGGTCGCTGGCCATCACGGGAGTTTGGACGAACGTGGCCGCGGTGGTGCCGCCACCCGTCGTGGCTGGTCGGATCGGCACGGCGGCTTGCGAAATCTGTTGGCTATTGTCGTCCGACGTCCAACTCATCACGACACTAGCCAAGCCCGCCTCGGTGCTGCCGGCGCCGGTGAGGTCTGAGCCGTTGCTCAGATCCCAACGCTCGAATTGACCGGCGCCCGGAGTCCACGAGCCATTATTGTCCCGGGCCGTCACATCAAACACCAGTCCCCCCGTTTCGGACGTGACGGTCACCGTAGGATTCCCCGAGTTGGCACCGAACGTCTGCGCTGTGCCCAGCGGGCTGGTCTGGTCAACACCCACGAATGTCGCGATGCCCGTGATCAGGCGGGCAGATGACCCCGACGTGTTGATGACAACGTTTGCCGTTCCGGACGGTGGATTGACCAGATACCAAATCTCCGTTCGCACGGTGCCGTCCGTATTATTGCGCTCGGCGTACTTCGTCAGGCTTTGGCCTGCGTAGGTGATCGCACTGATGTGCCGATTGCTGCTTTCATCGCGGTAAATACCCACCCCGACCAACATCAATCGGTTGTCGCCCGAGCCTGTGGTGTGGGAAATCGCGCGGGTGCTCACCGTGCCATTGCTTTGATCCGATGTGACGGCATCGACGATCACACCGCTGACAACGCGGAACCGCATGTCCTTGGTGTCCGTCGTGCCATCAGGCTTGATTTGCGTACCGCCTGAGTAAACGTCCGAACTGGAACCACGCCAGTAGTAACCACCTGAGGTACTATTGGATGTGACTCGCAGGAAGTATTGAGTACCGTAGTTCAACGTCAGTCCGCCGGGGATCTCGATCGCCACATCGTTACCGCCGGTGGTAATGTTGCCCGTCGGGATGATAACCGTGGCGAGAATTCCTGAATTCCACGCGGTGCGAATAGTCAGCGTTAGTGTTTGATTCGCAGGCGACGAAACGCGCGACATATTCAAGTGGATGGCGCCGACGGTGTAGGTGCCGGAACCGGAAACGGTGAAGGTCTGCCCATAATTCTGGTCGCTCTTGATCTCGTACAGAGCCGTACCAGTATTGTTTTCCGTCAGCACCACGGGCGCGCCGGCGCTCAGTCCAAGCGTGGTCGTGTTGGAGGTGCTGGTGTCTGGAGGGGACACGTTCACCGGATCCACGCGATCCAACCAGCCCGTCGTATCACCATCCGCTCCGTCGGTGGTCAGGTAGCACCGCCCACGAAATAACTTCCCCATTTCTTGTGTCAATTCTTCCGACTTCGTGTTTATATACCTTAAGTGGGTAGCATAGATATCGCATTAAAAACTATTTCTGGCCTCTACTCGCGTCTTTTATCGCAAAATGCTCAGTTCGGCGCAGAGGACTCCCTGGGACAACGCAATCTTAGGTCTATCGCGGGTGCAAGACTCAATTCTGCATCAGGTCAGCGGCAGCGCCTGGAACCGCGACGTAGTTCCAATCAGATAGGTCGTCGTCAAAGACGATAGGCATCGAGTGGCGGAAGTCTGTAGAGTATGGCAGTCCCGTCGCATAGTACTTCTTGACCACCTCTACCGTCACCCGCAATCCTGTCCGCGTGCGAGTCTTGCGCATCAGTTGCAGAGGCGTTGCCAAATCCGTGAAACTCACCCCAGCGCAAGCACGAGTGACATGGGGAAACAAGCGGTGCTCGATCGGGTTATACTTCGAGGTATAGGGCGGGTAGTGCGCGATACGGATCTGCAACTGCATACGATCCGCCAGTCTCTGCAATTCCTGCTTGAATAGATATCGCCGGTAGTCGTTGCTCCCTCCACAATCACACAACAAGAGCAAAGAGGTGGCGGACGGATAGTACCAACGGCCAAACCGCATCCACCAACGATACACATTGTCGCAAGCAAACGCACTGGTGTCGTGGCTTAGGCCCAGATACAGATGTCCGAGGTTTCGTTTCAGGTCGTACAGACCGTGCGGCAGCAACACACCCTCGCTGGCGTGTAGGAAGTCGTGGTCATACACCGGAACCTCAAAGGGCGAGAAAAGGACGCCAGGCCGGAAATAGGGTCCCAGCGACTCCTTCTTCTTGCTATCCATGCTCAGGATGGGATTCGCCGAGTTCTCGTACTCATCCAGCAGTTCGGCGATGCGTTCAAACTGATCGTTGCGGCGAGGAGCACTTCCCATGCACAGGATCTTACGCAGCTTGCGGCGGTGGAACTTCGCATCGTCGAGCAACTGGGTGACAATGTTCACGCTGACAGGCGTGCTCGTCTTTCCCAACCGTTCAGCGATCTCCGTCTTGGTAAGGTTCGTCCAGGTGACGGATTCACGCATCGGATCGCCCGCCGTATAGCGTCGGATGACCTCTCGAAAGTTGGCTCGAAGTTCCGGCATGCTATCAAGATAGCACTTACGGCCCCCCTTTTTTTCGAATCCGGCTTGGATCCTCCTCAGGCGGGGAAAAAATCTCGTCCATTCCCTTGTTCACGGTCTTCCGGTCGCACCCCAAAACTTCGCTGATGTAGGTGATGCCGCCGTGGCCCAGCTTGCTCGCTTCCAGCCCCGCATACCGCCGCCGGTCTTTCTCGTTCAGCGACTCAAAAAACTCACGCATCCGACCTTCTGTCTCTTTGTCGAATTCTGCCACCAACATCGCGAGACCTCCTGCACAAAACCGGCTACAATCCCTTCTTGCCGCCATTAGAGCACAAATTGCTGATTTGGGGAAGTTGTTTTGTGGGCGTTGCTACAGCGGTTTGACGACGGTCGGAACGGTGATCGGTGCGGTATCCGTGACCGGGCTAAATCCCGGGTTATCGTAAGTAACAACGATGATATCTCCGGCCAGGGCATACAAAGTGCCATCTTCCGTGTCCAGGCCGCTGCTGGTCGAGTTGGGAATGCAGCCGCGGAAAATGCCGGTGGCGTTGCCTGTTTCCGTCAACGTCAACGTCTCGCGGTCACCCGTGATTGAATTGACAATGACGACGGTCAGCACATCCGGTGCGCCCGGGTCGATTCCCGCGTCGGCATCCGCCACCTCGACACAGACCGTCTCGTTGATCTGATAGGAAGGCGCGTCCTGGTCTAGCGTATCGATAAATCGCACGGTGCCCGGTTGCGGCGGAGCTACCGGAACGGTGCTGTCCACGATATACACGCCGTCGTCCGCCTCGATCGTGGCGGTGTTGATGATTTCGGTTACCCCCGTCACGTCGCCCACCTGGACTCGGAACGTAACCAGCTTGACCTCGCCGACTGCCAGTGGGCCCACTTCCACGCCCGCTTCGTCCAACGGAAACGCGGTGCTGGCCGGAGGCACGAGGTCATCGGGCAGCGAAATGGCATCGATCGCCGTACTGTTCAGTACATAGGTGGTGTTGGCCGGAAGCGGGTCTGTGATGTGGACGTTGGCAATGGGCAAGACGCCGTCGTTGCGAACTTCGATGGTGAACTCGATCACGTCATTCTCGTCGGCCGCACCATTGGCATTTCCGTCGAACGTCAAGCTGGACGATTTGCGCGCCACGAAGACCGGTTGGGGCAGCAGAGAATAACCGAGGTCCAAGTAAGGATTTCCAGGTCCCGCATTGGCGGGGTCCTGTCCCCAAGCTCCTGCGAGTTTTACGCCGGATACGGTATAGATCCGCATTCCGGTTTGATCTTTGTCGGGATCGAAAATCCGTAACGACTGCAGCGGCTGGACATCGAAATGCTGATCGTACTTGTTGCCGTTGGGATCGGTCAGCGAGCCGGTCGTCGGGTCTCCGTCAAAGTTGGCGTAGACCCGCGTCGCCGCTTCGGCGATCACCCACACGGGGCTGCCGTTGACGGAAATCGGCTGGTCGCCGGCGCCGGGCGCAGCGCCAACCTTCAAAGCCGGTGTTAGCAACGTATCCGGGACCAGGGTGAATCCCCAATCGTGGACGTTGTTCCCCGAGCCAGACGTGTCAGCATCCATCGCGCCCACCGCAAAAAAGCGTGGCGCCGGACTGCCGTTGGTATAGAAATTCGCGCCGGAATTCGCCGGCATTTGGAAGCGGACCACGCCGTTGGCGGGCACATTGAGCGTACCAGACCCGGAAAGCGTGCTGTAGTTGATGGTAATCGCGGTGGCGTTGGGATTGTAGAGGAACGTGGCAGCGGGATCGTCGGCGACGGTCGTCCCGACCGGATTGTAGTAGTTGCTGCTCCACTTATTCAGCGGGTACAGCGTGAACCAACGAGATTCGTATCGCGTGCCGATATCCCCGGTCATCAGGTGGGACTGAACGGCTTTGTCAGCGGTGACGGTCGCGCCAACCTGAATGCCGCCGTTGACATGGTAGCTTTGTCCCTCGTTCAGCAACAGATTGATCACGCCGCCCGGCGCGGGGCCATTCGTGTCGATGGTGATCGTCGTGTTATCTTCGACGGCCATTACCAGCAGCGACACATGTTCGAACATTTCATTAAAAGGCGCATTCTCGCCGACCGGCACCACATATTCCTCGGCGCACAGGCATGTGGGAGTGACCTCGACCGCTCCGCCGAGCACGGGACCGGGGGTGGTCGCCCAGGCGAACCGTGTCACGGCCAAAGCTCTGGTCGTCACGATCTTGTCCCGCGCGTCGTACAGAATGGTGGCGGAATTTCGAGGCGTGTTGATCAGATTGCGGAGCGTGATTACGTCGTTGACGGTCAGAATATCAGTGGCAAACCCGGGCGGAATGCCGTTGCTGGGGTCGTTGTCGCCCCAGATCTGCGTTGTCGCCTGGGTCGGCGATTCGATGTCCGTTTCGTAGCCGTCTTCCCAGTGATCGTAGTAAATGATCGTGTTGTTGGCCGTCGTCGCCAACGAAATGGAACTGTCGATCGTGCTTCCCGTGGACGAGTACAGTTTCAGCAGCGCAGCGCGAAGCTCGTTTTCCGGCAAGGGGACGTAAAAGGTCTGCGCAATTGCCAACTGGCCATCCCAACTGGCCTGCGTTTCCTGACTAAAAGCAATCGGGGTCTCGATGGTTCCGGTGGTGAACTCCAAATCCCAGTCGCCGCCGCGACGGGGACTGCCGGTTATGTCGATACTGGCGGCCACGTCCGCAGCGGTCAGTTCGTTGATCCGGTTCACGAACTCTCGGCCCGTTTCGTTGCCAGCCACATCACAGCCGTAGAACAGAATGTCCGCGCCTCGGTTCAAGGAGGCAGACCATCCTTGAATCGAATCCGCGTATCGGGGCAGATTCTCCGCGGACAGAACGGTATTGCCCAGTTGCACGCCCCCAACCGTCCCATGCGAGACGATATGGAGCGCGTCCCAATTCCGATGCTGGGCGAGTTGTTGGCCGATCGCCGATACACCGTCGACATTTGCGTCGATCAGCAAGGTTTCAAATCGCCGTCCACTGTCGGCGTCCCTTACCAAGTCGTCCAACAGCGATTGGTAGCCAGGCGTCGCGCTATCGATAACGACCAACTCCCGAGCCATTGCCGCCGGCAGGCCGCTGTCCAACAGACCATCCATGCCGGCCAGCAGCCGACGATCCTCCAGCAGTTCGAGGAACAGCTTGCGTTTTGTTTGACGTCCACCTGAAGGGCGATTTCTTCGCCCGGGCTTGCGCGCGGCGACCGAAACAACGGCGGCTGACATGTTGCGTCTCCTTGATTGACCACTCTGACCAGCAAGCTTCACTTACGAAAAACTCTCCTACACTCCCAACAATTCCAGTCCTGGCGTGGGGGATCGTCAGGAATCACCGCGCGGCCCACACTTGAGGGGAGTAAGGCTGAAAGCGCGGCAACCTTAAACAGCATCGGAGAGGGCACACTTACAACTCAAGCTCCGAATTGCGCCAATGAACCATTCGCAGAGTCTGGCGAGCACCTGGGCTGATAGTTCCCCGAGCGACCGTCCTGGCAAAATCGAAAACTCGGCCTTTGCGACAAGAGCCCTTCTGGCAACGAAGCCTATTTCTCTTGTTCCTGCACCACAACCTGCTGAAATCAAACCCGAGGCAGATACGCCCATAGACTCTATATTGAGAAGTCCAAAAAGACAAGAATTATGGTTGATGAATTCCACTCAATCTACACCCGTTGACGCGTGCGAATCTTAGAAAAAGGTTCTAACGGGTGGTCCGGTTATGCAAGCAAGGTGGGCGCGGGCCCCGTTCGAGTTCGCGTTTTCGCGTGTGCGGGGCGAGATTTGTCTGTGAAAGACAAGGTGCCGAAGCGTGAACTCCTGCGGAATGTCAGTCTTTACAGGATGGGATATCAGGGAAACGCAAGGCGGAGCACTGGATGCGTCTTCGGACGATTGTAATGACGCGGAATACCGTGAAGTCCCAGACGCACGGTTCGTCGTCCACAATCACACCCGATCCAAACGGCTAAATAGATCGACGGTGTCGATGAAGTTGACGGCGGAGCCCCGCAACGCCATCAAGGCTTGATCGGGATCTTCGAACCGAAATACCAAAACGGCCTGATCGCCGGTTTTGGTCGAGAACGCGTACATGTACTCGACGTTCAGGCCCGTCGCCGAGATGGGCGTCAACACCTCGACCAGTCCGCCGGGGTGATCTTCGACTTGAACCGCCAAGACCTCGGTGATCGTGACTCGAAAGCCGCCGGCCTGAAGGATGTCCTTCGCTTGCTGCCAGTCGCGTACGATCAGCCGCAGAATGCCGTATTGCTGCGTTTCGGCCAGCGCCAGCGTCACGATATTAATGCCCGCCTCGGCCAACAGACGGCAGGGTGCAACCAGGTGCCCCGGCCGATTCTCGACGAACACCGACAATTGATGGATCTTCATCCTTTCATCTCCGGTCCACCACGCGACGCGCTTTGCCTTCGCTACGTTCCACGGTCCGCGGCTCGACCAGCCGCACGCCGATCTGCACGCCAGCCGCTTGCCGCACTTGGCGGGTCAGCTTGGCCTGCAGCTCTTCCAACACGCCGATGCGGTCGCTGAACATGTCCGGCGCGACTTCGATCTGCACTTCGGCTTGATCCTGACCGTGTTCGCACGTGAGCACGATCTGGTAATGGGGCAGCGTTCCCTTGACCGCCAGCAGTGCCGCTTCGATCTGCGCCGGAAACACGTTGACGCCCCGCACAATGAACAAATCGTCGTTGCGATGCGAAACGCGGCGAATCCGCCGGAGCGTACGTCCGCAAGGACACGGGTCCGGACAAATGGCCGTGATGTCCCCCGTCCGGTAACGCAGCATCGGCAAGGCATGTTTCGATAGCGTCGTAAGTACCAGTTCCCCCGCTTCCCCGTCCGGCACGCGTTGACCGGAACTCGGATCGACAATTTCTGGGTAGAAATGATCCTCGAGCACGTGCAGTCCTTGATGCGCAGCGCATTCGGCGGCCACTCCCGGTCCGACGATCTCGGCCAGTCCGTAGATATCAAAGGCCTCGATCCCGGCCGCCAACTGGATCCGCTGCCGCATTTCTTCCGACCACGGCTCGGCGCCAAACACCCCCACGCGCAGACGCAACGAACAGAGATCAACGTCCCGCTCCTGCGCCCTGTCGGCCAGATGAAGAAAGAAGCTGGGCGTACAGCAGAAGACCGTTGGGCCGAAATCCTCCAGCACGTCAATTTGCCGATCCGTGTTTCCACCGGAGATCGGAATGACGGTTGCGCCCAACGCCTCGGCCCCGTAGTGAAACCCCAAGCCGCCGGTGAACAGCCCGTAGCCGTAGGCGTTCTGGATCACGTCGCCCGGGCCGATACCAAACCAGGTCAGCACCCGCGTCATGGCTTCGGTCCAAACCTCCAGATCGGCTCGCGTGTACGGCACCAAGACCTGCTTGCCGGTCGTGCCGCTGGACGCGTGCAGCCGCACAATCTGCTCCCACGGGACGGCGAACAAGCCCTGGGGGTACGCCTCGCGGAGATCGTCCTTGGTGATCAGCGGCAGACGGACAAGGTCCTCCAGACAGCGGATCTCGTCCGGCGAGACGCCCGCCGCCGCCAGCCGCTGCCGATACAGGGGCACGCGGTCGCAAGCCAGCTGTACGGTCTGCTGCAGCCGCCGCAGTTGCAGTGCGGCGAGCTGCTGGCGACCAAGCCAATCAGCCGCGGTGGCGGGATGGGGGGAACAAGCGGATTCGGTTTCCGAATGGATCACGTGCGTCATGCGGGTGCCTCCGAATTCTACGTATGGTATCACATCTCGGCCCGCTGTCATCCCCCAGCAGCCCGCCCAGCAGCCCGTCCAACGGCACAAGGTCAAGAAAAACCATGTCCCCCGAGGCGGCTTTCACGCAGAATATCGTGAACAATCGTTGTCACGGGAGCAGCCAGTCATTGTCCGCGCGTTACGCAAACTTGGTACGGACGGCAGAGGGATCATGACCGGCAGGGGAAACCCCGAAAAACGCGAGCGGCGGACGTCTGCGAACGAGAGCAATGAATCGTTAGGACGATACCACCTACGAGTGGCTATTTTGCCTTCGGAGATAAAGGAGGTTCCGCGAGATTCACCCGTCGGACAACGGGCCGGCGTGGCTCGCTCCCCAGAGGACTGCCCATGAACTGGATGACTCGGTCCCTGCTGCTTGTGCCGGCGATCGCCTGGGCGTTGTCCCTGAGCGTCTGCGCACAGGATTTGTGGAGCCCGAGAGGAACGAGCAGTATCTTCCAGCCGCCGTCGCCGGGGCCGGCCGAGGATTCGCCTGGAACCTTCCCCGCAGGGACGTTCGCGTCGAGGCATTCTTGGGGACCGTATTCCTCGGACGCTTATTCCTCGGACCCCTATTCCTCGGACCCCTATTCCTCGGACCCCTATTCCTTGGCAGATCCTTCTCCGGAATCGTCGCCATCGGATGTTTCGCAACCAGTCAGGCCTTGGGGCGATCACCATCCAAGTGACGAGCGGGTTGGGACGTCGGAATTCCGGATCAATCCGTCTTGTCCAAGCGAGTACCACCGCTGGTGGGTCCGGGCGGAGGGATTGTATTGGGATCGCGTTGGAGATGGGGGCGAGCATGTGTTGGCGATCGACCTGAACAACGGTGTGCCGGGAGATGATACCGTTCTGAACGCGAATGACCTTGGGTTTGCGATGGAGCCGGGTTGGCGGGTCTTGCTCGGATTTCGACCGGTTCCGTACGACGTTTTGGGAGGTTGTCCTGCGCTGGAGTTCTCCTATTTCGGCGGTTCCGGATGGGAAGATTCCGCGACGGCCGTGGGCGACGGGAATCTGGCAATTCCCGGGGTCCTGGGATTGGTTTCGAACAATTTTTTCATGGCCGATGAGATTCGCGCGGTCTATCGCAGCCAATTGAATAATGTCGAAGCGAACTTGATCCAGTCCTATCGCGGCAACGACGGCGTGCAGATGGACTTTGTTTCCGGCCTGCGATTCCTGGCGCTGAACGAGGATTTCTCCTTGATCGGGACCGATGTGCATGGGGGGACGAGCAGCTACGACATCGCGGCAGACAATTACCTGTATGGAGTCCAACTGGGAGGCCGCGTGCAGCGGCAGACTCAGCACTGGTCGCTGCAGGTCACGGGAAAGGCGGGGGTCTTGCTCAACACCGCCAACCAAAGTCAGGTCGTAACCGACGATCCGAATGCATTTGTACTCCGCAAGACCCCGCGCGTTCGCGGCACGTCGCTGGCAATGCTGGGCGAGGTGGATGTCACGCTTGTTCGCCGAATCACGAACACCTGGTCCGCCCGCATCGGATACAGCGTGCTGGGAGTGAACGGGCTGGCACTTGCCCCCGATCAACTCGACTTCACGGATACATTCGCCAGCGGAACAGCCCTGTCCACCCGCGGATTCGTGCTATTTCATGGGGGGCACGCCGGTTTGGAAGCGGCGTGGTAAGCTCCGCGGAGATCTCCCGCTCGGCAGACATCCTCGGCAATCACAGACAAGTCGTCGTCCCAAGCAAAACCGAGGTGTACATCCCGAGATGCGTTCGTCGCTGTCCTGAAGGTTCGCTCGGTCGGCGAGCAGCGGGCAACTGGATCTGCGGCGTCGTAGGCCAGTCCCACCAACGCGAGATCCGTGGCCCGAGATGCCGGTCTGACGTCTGGCCAAAGCGAGATCTTGCGGAAAATGGAATTGCCCGGTTGGATGTCAGATCCGAGGGATGCGAAGCGGCTCGCAATCTGCTCGTGGAACGGCTCCAGATTCGGCACCCCAGCGAATTCGCCTTCGCCGCCCGCCTCCGACGGTGGTGCGTTCAGGTATTGGATCACTCGCAACACATCCGCCGGCTCGATGCTTCCGGAAGCGTTGACGTCGGGAAAATAGCCCGCCGGCGGGATGCCCGTCAGAATCCTCGCCCCCGACAGATTGAGGTCGTTGATCACGAGGAGAGCGTCGAGCGCCGTGACCCTTCCGTCGGCGTTTACGTCTTCCGCCAGGATCGAATTTGTCCAGAAGGTTGAAGGGTCCGGCGCGGGTTCGCTACCGCCGGGCGTTGCGATCGTCAATTCGGATACAAAATAGGCGTTGTCGAAATCCGAGGGCACAGGGAGATTCCCCGTGAACTGCTCCGAGACGTACACGGGCTCCGTCGCACGGAACGCCTTGATGATTCCCGTCGTTCCATCGTGGCCCTGCGCCGTCACGATCACATCCGCGAACCCGTCGCCGTCGTCGTCCACCGCCGCAACACGCACCGGGGCATGGTAGCTGGAAGTCTCGGCGGCCGTATATGCCACGAAACTCAGCAGCGTTGTCTTCAGGCCGAGTGCCCCATTCAAGACCTCGACTTTCGATCCGCCCCCGGGACCGGTGCCGACGATAATATCGGGGATATCGTCCTCGCGGTTCACGCATGCCACGTCCAACGAGAGACCGCCTTGGAAGGTGGAAGTGAAAGGATAGAACGTACGGACAACCTGCAGGGAAGCGTAGTCGAAAACGTGAACCGTTGGACGGATACCCGCCGCGCTGCCCACGACAATCTCGGCCTTGCCGTCGAGGGATGCCAGGAAAATACTTCCCTCCCATTTGCCCATGTCGGCCGCCGCCACGACGGCGCCGCCTTTGAACCCGGATCCCAATGGGTAGAAACGGCTGGTTTCCAGAAACATCAAAGCAGAATCCGCGGTTTCGTTTTTGAAAACCACGACTTGGGAACCGCCGTAACCCATCGCCGCGATCAAATCATTCCTGCCGTCGCCGTCCACATCGCCCACCGCGACATGAACGCCACCGTCAAACGTTGCCGGAAAAACCGAAATCTCCTGCAACAAGCTTCCCTGCAAGTCAAAGATGCGGACGTCCGGCGTCGAATTCCGGCCGCGAACCGCCACGATTTCCGGCATGCCATCGCCCGTCAAATCCCCTGTGGTGATGCGGATGCCTCCTCGATAACTCTCGTCGAAAGCCAGAAACCGAGCGACCAACGCGCCCGTTTCCCGGCTCACGAGGTGGATCCAGGGCTGGCTGGCGTTTCCGCTGTCGGGGGCGATGACGATTAGCTTCTGGATCGAATCCGAGTCCTGAGCTTCGCCGTTCTCAGGATGGGAGATTTCGACTCCCGGCGGCGGGGTTACCGTCGCGATGTTGGTAAGCGATCCGTTCCCGTTCTGGAGGAACGTGGCGGACGCCGTGTACGTGATCGTGCTGCCTGCGGCCATGTTGACCGTATCGAGGATATTCCCCACCCCTGCGGCCGTATTGCCGGAAGCGAGGCCCGTCACCGTACTGGTGTACGTCACGTTCGTCAACCCTGTAGGGAAGACGTCGCTGACCGTCGCCCCAGTGACAGCGCTGGGGCCTGCGTTGCTGACGACGATCGTATACGTGACACGTGCTCCAAGAACCACGCTGCTGGTGTGATTGGTCTTGGTGATCCGCAAGTCAGCCGTTGGCCTCAACGGATCGCTGTCCGTCGCCGCGTTGTTGCCCGGCGCTGGATCGGTCACTCCAGCCGGCGACGCGACGGTGGCCACGTTCAGCAGCGTTCCCATGGCCGCCGGGGCGACCATGCCGGTCGCCGTGTAAGTGACCGTGCCGCCCACGGGCAGATTCACCGCCATGTCGTTGATGTTGCCACTGCCCCCGGCCGTAAAGCCGGTCGCCCCGCCCGTCTGCGTAGCGGTGTAAGTCACGCCGGTCAGAGCCGCCGGGAAGGGATCGCTGATCGACGCGCCGGTCACCGTGCTGGGGCCGGCGTTGGTGACGACGATCGTATAGGTCGTCGCGGTGCCTGGGATGACCGAGGAGGCATGGTTCGTCTTGGTGATCTGCAAATCAGCTGTCGGTACCAGCGGGTCCGCATCCGTCGCCAGGTTGTTGCCGGACATCGGATCGGTCACTGTGGGGGGGGGTATAACCCTGGCGGTGTTGACCAACGTCCCGGTGGCCGACGGACTGACCATGCCCGTAGCCACGTAGGTAACCGTGCTGCCCACCGGCAAATGCACCGTCTCGTCGCGGATGCTGCCGCTGCCGACAGCCGTGAATCCGGTCGCCCCGCCCGTCTGCGTGGCCGTGAAAGTCACATCGCTCAGCGCTGTCGGGAATGAATCGCTGACCGTCGCGCCACTCACGCTGCTGGGTCCGGCGTTGGTGACGACGATCGTGTAGGTCGTCGTGGTGCCTGGTACGACCGAGATGACGTGGTTGGTGTTGGTGATCCGCAAATCGGCGGTCGGTGTCAAGGCGACGATATTCGTCGCCGTATTGTTGCCAAACGCGGGGTCGATCAGTCCGGCGGGCGGCGTGACGGCGGCCGTATTGATCAGCGTCCCGGTCGCCGCTGGGCTGACCGTACCCGTTGCCACGTAAGTGATCGTACTGCCTGCTGGCAGATTTACCGCTGTGTCGTTGACGTTGCCGCTGCCGTTGGCGGTAAAGCCGGTCGCGCCCCCTGTCTGTGTCGCTGTATAACTCACGCCCGTCAGGGCCGTTGGGAACGGATCGCTGACCGCCGCGCCCGTCACGCCGCTGGGTCCGGCGTTGGTGACCACGATGGTATAGGTCATTGGTGTGCCCGGCACGACCGAAGTGACGTGACCGGTCTTGGTGATCCGCAGATCGGCGGTGGGAACCAGCCCGTCGCTGGCCGTCGCCGAATTGTTGCTCGGTGTGGGATCGACCACTCCGGCAGGCGGCGTAACGGTAGCCGTGTTGACCAGCGTCCCGGTGGCCCACGCGTTGATCGTGCCCGTCACGACGTAGGTCACTGTGCTTCCCACCGGCAGATTCACCGTTGCGTCGTTGATGTTGCCGCTGCCGTTGGCGGTAAAGCCCGACGCGCCGCCTGTCTGTGTCGCCGTGTACCTCCCGCCGGTCAGGGCGGCTGGAAGCGGATCGCTGACCGCCGCGCCGCTGACGGCGCTCGGTCCGGCATTGGTGACGACGATCGTATAGGTCATTGCAGTACCCGGTACGACCGAAGTGACGTGACCGGTCTTGGTGATCCGCAGATCGGCGGTGGGAATCAGCCCGTCGCTATCTGTCGCCGAATTGTTGCCCAGTGTG
>Ga0351926_1050_pt1 | contig 15139 bp, 16 predicted proteins | sample BONcelT113001D10_FD_206837 | JGI IMG/M metagenome (GOLD analysis project Ga0351926, IMG submission 206837) | Enriched cells from coal bed in the Powder River Basin, Montana, United States - BONCAT cells T11 rep2 HSBNCT.T11.300.1.D10 ...
CGCGTTGCCTGCCCCAAGTATGGCAATCACTTTCGACATGGGTTCGTGCCTCCTTGATCTTTGGAATGCCTCGCCTTCAGCGCTCGGGTAACGTCGATGACCGAAAGAGCCCAGACGGCCGCGCCTCCGCTGATTTGGCCGATGAAGCCCGCCTGGGGCGGTGCGAGGCGGAAGGTCATGAAACCAAGAATCACCATCCAGAACAACATTACGAGCCCCCTGTGGGGTCTTCCAAGGAAGACATGGCCGGAGCCCGGAACAACGAGGGCAGATATCAGGATCAGCCAGGGAGGCATATGCCTTGTGCAAGGTCCTTCCACGGACACGCTCCTAATACCCGATGGGCCGGGGCCACTTGGCCGCCCCTTCGGAAATGAGCTTCTTACGGTCCACGAAGCGGTAGCGGTGAAGGGCGAACCAGAGAGAGGCCAGGATGTAAAAGAGGAAACCGGCGAGCATGTTCAGCCAATAGCCGAAATACATCCCCGCTAGGGTGGCCAGGGTCAGGGCCAGGAGCAGGATGGAGGTCCAGGGATGCCATGGCGAAAGGTAGCCCCGCTCGATGCTGCCGAGAGGGTACATCCTCCGGAACTTGAACATCATGACCGCCGTGAAGAGGTACACAAGAAGAGCCGAGAGGATCGAGAAAGTGATGACCTGGTCCAGGAGGCCTGTGAAGCCGAAGGCCAGGGCGATGGGCAGCAGGAAGAGGATGGCCCTGTAGGGGGTCCGGTACTTCGGGTGCACCGCGGCGAAATACTCGGGGATAAGCGTGTCCCGGGCCATGGCGAACCACGCCCGGGAGGCGTCGGTGATGCACCCGTTGGCACTCGCCATGCACGAGAGAATCGTTCCGATGAAAAGCAGGACGATTACCACGGGCATCCGGGTGGCCATGGCCGCGTCGAAGAGGGGATACACGGAGGATCCCAGTTCTTTGGAGTGAACGAGGCCCGAGCAGACGAACCAGGTGATGGTGGCCCCGATGAGGAGCGTCACCATGCCGGTGAGAGCCCCGACAGGGAGCGAACGCCCGGTGCTGCGGCATTCTTCCGCTGCCAGCGCGGTTCCCTCGATGCCCAGGAAAAACCACACCCCGAACTGGAACGCTCCCAAAATGCCGATCCAGCCGTAGGGGAGGCCGTTCGAGAACTCGGCAAGCCGGAGGAGGCTTGACTGGGGGATGAAGAACTTTGTCGAGAAGAGGAGGACGAAGATCGTCAGGTAGGCGATGGCGGTGATGACGAAGTTGAAGGTCAGGGTGGCGTACACCCCCCGGTAGTTCAGCCAGGTTAGCCCGACGAGAGTGAGGATGATGAAGGGGAGGCTGTTGATCTGGGGGCTGACGGTTTTCAGGATCTCGCCCACCACCAGGGCGTCGGCCGCCTCCAGCATGACGTACTCGAAAACGAGCATGAGCCCCACGTTGAAGGCTGCCAGGGGACCCATGAAATACTTCGCCATGGCATACTGCCCGCCGGCTTCCGGAATGACGGAGCCCATCTCGGTGTTGACCATGACGAGGGAGGTGTAGAGCAGCCCCATCACCCAGCAGGCGATGATGGCCCCAAGGGTCCCTCCCTTGGCCACGGTGAAGTTCCAACCCATGAATTCCCCCACAAGAACGATTCCTACGCCCAGGGCCCAGATATGAACGGGTCCCAGGACCTTGGAAAGGTGGTTCTTTTCCTCAGGCATGGGGCTATTCCTTCTTTTCGGAGGCCCGAGCTCGCTCGACCCGGACGAAGTCGAGGCCCATGAGGGCAAGGAGGAGGGCAGAAAACCCCCAGGCCAGGCCGTTTAAAACCTGCCAGCCGTTCATTCGGGGTTCACCGCGGGGACGGGTTGCTCCAGGGGAGCCGCAGCCGGTAATTCCGCCTTTTCCCCGCCGTAGATCATCTCGACGATCTCCCCCAGTTCGCGGTTGGATTGCGGGATGACGATAGCCAGGTAGGCGCCAAGCCCCAGGAAGGTCAGGAGGAACGTCCAGGCAGAAAAGGTGTAGGCCATCCCGCCGCCGCTTCCCGACCCGACCAGGACCTTGCCTCTCATCAGCATCGTCGAAAGCAGCGTGGCGAAACACAAGACCATGATGAAAAGGACGTCAAAGACTTCCATGAACCGGTTTTTCCCTTTTTTTACCGCCATTTTGATTCTTTCCTTTCCTGTCAGATGCCGGCGTTGCGGCAGTCTTCGCTGTATAGCGCCTCTTTGCGCTTCCGGAGGTGAATCGCGACTGCCGCGAGAGCGCCACTGGCGAAAATGCCGACCAGCAGGGCTGTGATCGTGGCGATCGCCCGAGTTGCCCGGTCCGGGGCGATCCCGTTAACCTGGAAGAGGACGTAGAGAAGGACGACCCACATCGCGACGAAGAAAATCCCCACCAGCGCCATGTCCGACCGGTACATCCGCTCCATCAATGCCGGCTGGTTGGCCTTGGGCAATTCCTTACCCGTCATGGGACGCCTTGCGGATGGTGACAGTCCCGCTTGTTCCGTCCACCGTGACCAGGTCCCCGCTTTCGATGACCTTGAACGGATCCTCTTGAAGGTCGACGACGGTGGGCACACCGCAAACGACGGCGGCTACACCCGTTCGCGAGTCGATTTTCGGCAGTACAAGGGCGCAGGGGGAGATGCCCCTGATCCGTGCGGCATGGAAGTGGCTGGACCAGCCGTTGGATCCCTTGCCGCCCGATAGGACGAGGACGACATCGCTGATGGTCTGACCCTCCGCGGGGTGTCCCTTTTCAATCACCTTTCCGGTTGTCTCGTCGATGCCGCTCCACCCTTGTATCGTTTCCCGGCAAACCATGGCGGGTCCGGAGGCGATGCCGGGTATGGCTCCCCTTCCACGAATGACGATGGTTTCCATGCCCATCACCTTCCCCATTTTCCTGAAATGGATGCTTGCAGGCATTCCCCCGCGTTGCCGAAGAATACCTTCGCGCTTGTCAGGGGCTTGATGTAATGGGCCTGCTTGGCGGAGTCGAAAGCCATGGCGCGTGTGCCGGCCGGCCATCTTTCGCTTACCAGTGGGCAGCTGCCCACCATCAGGGTTCCGCCCGCATCCTCGATTGTTTTCGTATAGCCGCAGCGGTCCGCAACGGCCTTGATCGGAAGGGCCGTCCAGATATGAAGGGTCACGTTCTCGTGAACCTTACGTCCTTCAAGGAAGGTCGCCGCTTCGCTGATCTGGTCTATGGAGTAATGAGGGCATCCCAGGCTGATGTAATTCACTTCTCCGGCCTGCTTGTCGCAAAGGATCTCGCGGGCTTCCCGGAGTTGCCGTGGACCGATTTCGACACGGTCCTCCAGCCCGGAGGGCGAAATGCAGGCGGCGAGCGTCGGGGCCTCCGGGGTGATGCCAAGGATATGGCAAAGTTCTGGCCCCGACGTTGTAGCCATAGCGGCAAAGCAGGATTTCAGGCGAATCATGTCGGCTCCCTCGACGTTTCCAGCCAGGATCGGAATGGAATGGGGAGGGAGGCGCAGCCCCACGGCATAGCCAAGGAGGTCCCAGTCTTCAACCGTTTCGGGCTTGCAGGTCACGGAGAAGAGGTGGGTTCCCTTCCGGCCCTCGGGGACATGCATTCCCCAAAGGGGTGTACGGGCACAAACCGCCGAACAGAAAGCTGCCTCGATACCGTCGGCATTGGAGCAGGCTCCCCATAGCGAGTTCATCATCAGGACAGCGTGTGATTCCGTGGTGACGTAGTGTTCCCCACGCACGGGGATGAACCCGGTCATGTAGGGGACACAGCTTCCCACGAGGTGGACCCCGGCCTTCAGGCACCGGTCGAGGTAACGCTCGTTTTCCCTGAATTCGTCCTCGCAGCAGCCCATTTTGGACCAGTTGAGGTGATCGACGGGGGAGCAGTCTGACTGGGAAAAGCACCCTACTGCGTCGAAGGGGATCTTGTCGGGTGAGCAGAACCACATCTCGGACATGACTTCATCCATGTCCTTCGAGCGGACGGCTTTCAGGTAGTGGTGGGCTCCGCAGAAAAGGTGGGCTTTCGATACCCGGCACAGGCTGTCCGCCCCCAGGACGGTGGCGTAATTGACGATGAACTCGAGGGCCTTCCGCTTGAGCGGTCCTCCCTGTCCATCGAGGATGCTCAGTTCTTCCTCGCTCAGGTGCATGATCCTCCGCCTCCTTGCTGAAAGGAAAGGCCCGGAAAACAAACTGTTTTCCGGGCATGTTCATCACAAACCGAGCTTACAGTTTAACCCAGGTTCCGACTTTCTGCTCCATGGCCTTCTTGTAGATCATCCGGCCTGTCATGATGTCATGGCTTGCAATTCCCATAAGGACGGCGGCGCGGCGCCCCTCAAGGATTGCGGGCTTGACGCCTGCGCAGATCTCGCCCATGTCGGCGTAAATTTCTTCCTTCTTGGGATATCCCCCGTGGAAGTAGATCCCCAGGGCCTGGGTATAGAGGTACTGGTTCCAGTCGTCGCAGACGAAGCAGTTGCCGTTGTTCATGATATCGGCGTCAAAGCTGGAGTCATAGTCCACCGCGATAGCGAGGACATCCTTTTTAAGCCAGGAAGAGCGAACAAAGCGTTCGGGTTTTTCTACGATGGGTGCGCAGGTGGCGATGACATCTGCATCCTTGACAGTTTCCTCCACATCTTTGCCGACGACGAAATCGACTCCGGGGAGCTTGGGGGAAAGTTCATCGACGAACTTCGTGACCTGGCTGGGGAAAACGTCGAAGACCTTTACGGTTTTCATCTGGGGCAGGACTTCCTTGAAGGCGAGAAGGTTGGTGCGTCCCTGGGTTCCAAGGCCGATGATGGAAACGACTTCGCTCTTTGGGTCGGCCAGGTACTTCGCACAGACACCGGAGGCTGCGCCGGTCCGCCAGGCGGTCATCCAGTTTGCGTCCATGACAGCCTTGATGACGCCGGTTTCCGGATCATTCATGCACCAGACGCCGTTGATGTAGGGCAATCCCTTTGCCTGGTTGCTGGGATATCCTGCCGCCCACTTGATGCCGCAGCAATCAACGTCGCCACCGACCCAACTGGGCATGGCATGGATGAAGCAGTCCTTGCGCGGGTGGACGCCGATCTTGGCGGGCAGTTCGACTTTTTTCTGTCCCTTCAGGGTGAAGCCCTCGTCAACCGCGTCCACGATCTCTTTCATCGTGATGCCAAGTGAAACAACTTCTTCCTGGGAAATCCACAGCACATCGTAAGCCATTTCTGTTTCCTCCTTTTTAGTTTTGTCCCGCGAGCAGGACATCGAGTACCGCCTGGTCCACGTTCTTCATGCCCCGGTCGGTGACGATTCCTAGGTTGTCCATTGTTTCCTGGAAGGTACCTCCTACGATCCCGTTTCCCTTGGGAACGGTAGCCCCAGCACGCGCAAGGTAGGCTGTCTCGATGGCGACTCCCGACGAGGTGGCGATTTTCAGGGCACACCCGTACTTTGCCCCGTCACAGAGCATCCCCGTGAGGTTTGCGGTCATTAGCTGGATTGCGTTTTCCACGTGGCAGACGGTTCCTCCAAGCATGTAGGTCACTGCGGCCGCGGCGCCCGTTCCTGCGGCGACGGCACAGCCGCAGTGCGGGGTAAGGATGCCCGTCCGGGTTTTGATGACTCCCACGACCAGAAGTCCAAGGGCCAGGGCTTTCGCGATTTCTTCGTTGCTTTTGCCCAAATGGCGTCCCATTTCTCCCACGGTGATGAAGAAAGTGATCCCGTGGTTGCCGCTGCCGAAGCAGCCAAAGATGGGAACCTTGACTCCCCCCATTCTTGCGTCGGCCGCAGCGGCGACGAGGATTCGTATCCTGTTGATCGCGGAATCAGGCAGGGATTGCCCGGCCACGAGGGACTGCAGGCCTCTCCCCAGTCCGATCCCGGCCTGTTCGGCCAGCCCGGCTTGAGCGGCATGGAGATTCCGAGTCACGCCCTCGAGAAGGAACAGGAGTTCCGCGGGTTCCAAAGTCTCGATCGTGTCAACGATTTCGCCGACGGTCAGAGCGCGTAGGGCCTGCAGGCTGTTTGTGCCCTCGGGAGCGCCTTCATCGCAGGATGTTTCGGCCCGAAAAACAAGGTGTCCATCGACTTTCTTTTCCAGGAGGCGGTCATGGGCCCCCTCGATCAAAGCTTCGTAAACCCCTTTTTCCGTTACGACCGTAGCGTTGATGCGAATTCCCGTGGCGTCTTCGTCGAGTTCGAACCCCACATCGTGATCTTTAAGAAATGTTTTTGCCTGTTCGATATCCGCCGGTTCAACGTCCTTGAAGAGCTCAAGCCCGGCTTCCGGTCGTCCCTTCGTGACAGCAAGAGCGACGGCCAGGTCGACGCCGGCACTATGGGTTCCCGGGATTCCCACGGAAACGGCATCCTTGTAGATATTCCTGTCAAGCCGTACCCGTACTTCCCGGATCTCTCCTTCCGCACCCTGGCAGGCGTGCGCCACTGCAAGGCCAATCGCCACCGGGTCCGTGCAACCGAGGGTCAGGAATGTGTGCTGGTGGAGCGCGTTCAGTGCCGTCTGTCTTTCCAAGCGAAACGCTCCCGCCTTTTTTTAGATTTTTTCAGTGGTGGCGATGACGTCGATCTCTACCTTCGCGTCGAGTGCCATTCCACCGACTTCAACGAAGCAGCGGGCAGGGAAGTACCCGTCGAAGAAGGATTTGTAAACCTCGTTGATAGCCTTGAAATCCTTGATGTCGGCTGCATAGATGACGGCCTTGACGATGTTGTTCATTCTCATTCCCTGGCTTTCCAGTAAGCCCTGGATGTTCTTCATCACCTGCACCGTTTCAGCCGCGGGGTCTCCGTTTCCCACCATTTTGCCCGTTACCGGATCGAGAGCGATCTGCCCGCTCATGAAAAGGAAAGGGCCGGCGTAAACGCCCTGGCTGTATGCTCCAACCGCTGCGGGGGCCTTAGTTGTCGAGACAACACGATTCATGGTTTTCATCTCCTTGTTGGATTTAGCGGATACCCAGGACGAGCCTGGGGAGCCAGAGGGACATTTCGGGGAAATACGTGGTTACGAAAAGAACGGGCATCCAGCCGAAAGCGATGAGCTGAAGCGTCGGCTGGAGCGTGTCGCTGATGGCTGCTCCGTTCAACCTTCCGCTGAGGTAAAGAACGGGGGCGCAGGGTGGGGTAATGTTGCCCATGCCGAGATTCACGCCCAGGATCGCTGCGAAGTGGATGGGATGGACCCCGATGGCGGTGGCGATGGGAAGAAGGATCGGGGTGCAGAGCATGACGGCACTCACGTCGTCCATGAGCATTCCCATGATGACCATGAAGATGTTGAGAATGAAAAGGATCCCGATCTTGCTTGTCGTGATCGAAGTGAGGAGTTCAAGCAGCTTTTGGGGCATGTCCTCCATGATGTAGAGGCGGCTCAGGATCATGACGGCGTAGAGCATGACCATGACCACGCCGGTCGTGGTAGCGGATTCCAGGAGGACGGCTTTCAGGGAACTCCGGGTCAACCCGCCATAGACGAACATCCCGACCGGGATGGCATAGAGGACGGACAAGGCCGCTGCCTCGGTCGGAGTGAACATCCCACCGTAAATGCCGCCCAGGATCATCACGGGCATGAACAGGGCTGGGAGCGCCCGCGTGCCGCGCTTGACGAACAGCTTGCCCAATTCTCCCGGTGCCAGTTCCTGTGAGAGTATCAAGTCAGGGTTCCTGCGCACCATGAAAAAATTGTTCACCACGAAGAGAAAGGTCAAGACGACCCCCGGGACGACTGTCGATAAAAAGCAGGCCAGGACGGACTGTCCTCCCACCCATGAGTAGAGGATCATGATGGCGCTTGGCGGGATGAGGATTCCGAGCACTGCGCTGTTGGCCATCAGTGCAGCCGAGTGGCCGAGGGGATAACCGGCTTTTTGCAGACGGGGGAACATGATCGCCCCGATGCAGGACAAGGTGGCGCAGCAGCTCCCCGTGATCGAACCGAACACGGCGCAGGATACGACCGCGACCGCGCCGAGCCCGCCCTTGAGGCGGCCGACAAAGATATCAACCATGTCGATCAGCTGTTGGCCGATGTTGCCTCGTTCCATCAATCCCCCGGCTGTAATGAAGAGAGGAATGGCAAGGAGTACGACGGTGCTCATCTTGCTGTAGCCATAGGGGAGCAGGAAACTGGGGCTATAGTCTCCCACCACCACAAGGAAGAGGGTGGAGGCGAGAAACGAGAAAGGAACAGGGATCCCGATGATGAGAGCTGCCAGCAGGATCAGCAGGGCAACGTATATCATGAAAGGTCCTCCTCAACAGGCACAGGATGGCTCATAACGGCTACCTCTCTGTCTTGCCCGCCAGGGCTTGACGGAAAAGCCGTAAATTTTCCAGGAAATGTAGGCCGAAGTAGAAGGTCATCAGCGTGAGTCCCAGCGTGATGGCGCTCTGGGGAACGTAGAGCGGGATCCTCCAGATCGGGGAAGCTCCGCCCTTTTCCATCTGCCATTTGAACATCTGCCATCCCCAGAAGGCGAAAAGACCGGAAAGAAGGACCGTGCACAGGGAGCTGAAGCAGATGATGCCTCGCTTGAGTTTCTGGTTCTTCATGTACACCGTGAGGATGTCAGCCGTGATATGGCTGTTCTCGTAGGCGCCGTAGGCCCCCCCCGAGAAATAGAGCCAATAGGCAAAGATGATGATGAAATCCTCGATCCCGTACATGTCCATCTTGAAAATGTAGCGGAGAGCAGCCGCTATGCCGATCACAACCGCAACGGTCAGGCTCATGGAAATCATGATGAACCGGAGAGCCTTGAGAACGAATTTCGCGAGGGGCCCGTGAGAATCTTCCAGTGTTTTAGGAGCGAGGATCTCCTGGCATTCGACCGACATATCCTTGCCCACCTTTCAAAGCTTCCTTTTTCTTAAGCGGTAATCCGTTACGGAAGAAAACCCGGGGGCCGGCGAAGGAGCCAGCCCCCGGGAGGATTGCTAGTACTGCTTCATCAATGCATCCATGATCTCCGGGGTCAGGCGATCCTTCAGTTTCGGCCAGGCGTTTTTGCGGACGGTTTCCGCAAACTTCTTCAACTCGGCGTTTGTGAAGGTAGAAACCTTGATCTTGCCATCCTCGGCGAGTTTCTTGAGATAATCCTTGTCTTCCTTCTCGGAAACGGCGATGCTCTTGACCTGCAGCTTGGCTACCGTGTCCATGAAGAGCTTCTGGTCGGCCTTGTCGAGCTTGTTCCACAGGTCCTTGTTGATGAGCCAGGATTCGCTTTCCACGTGCCCGTTGTACTGGTAGTAATACTTGATGACATCCCGGAAGCTCATGTAGGTCAGGACAGGTGCGCCGCCGATCCAGCCCTCGGCAACACCCGTCTGCAGGGCCGTGTAGAGCTCGGCATAGGGGACGGTGACGGTTTGGAAGTTCAGTGCCACGGCCCAGGACTTGAAGACGTCCATCGGCGGTACGCGAAGGAGGATTCCCTTCTTGACGGCTGGATTGGCGGGTTCGGTGAGAGGCTTCGTACAGGCCAGGCCGCCGAAACCCTCGATGTTGAAGCCCAGCAGCTTGACGTTCAGCTTGTCATGGACCTTTCCCAGGGTGTTGTAGAGAAACCCGTTCTGGGCGAAGAACTTCTTCACCTGGTCGTAGTTCTCGGCAAGGTAGGGGACGTAGGTCAGTTCAAGGCGCTGGTCGAACTGGCTGGGAACTGAGATCAAGGCCATGTCTATCGTGCCCTTCATGATCTCTTCGTAAACCTGGGTATAGTCGCCAAGCTGGTTGGCGGGGTAAACCTTGACTTGGATACGGCCCTTTGTTGCAGCTTCGATGGTCTTCTTGAACTCCATCTGGTGAATCGTTCCCTGGTACTCGATGGGGCTTTGCCCTGCCATTTTGAGAACGAGTTTTTCGGCAGCGTAGGCGGAGGAGCCGAAGGATGCCATTAGTGCCAGACCGAGGAAGAGCACAGAGACTAGGCCAACCAGGCGAAACCTTGACTTCATTAACATTTCCCCCTTTTTCCGATCAAGATGGACGTTCCGTTCCAGGTGCGCGATGGAAAACCGCAAGAACTTGCCTGTCATTCCCGAGCTTTCACACCTCCCCTTAAAGCAGGTCGACGATATCGAGATCCTGTCTCAGGAAATACTTGTCCTGCTGTATCTGGTCTTCGAAATGCCGCAGTTGTTTCTTTGCGTAGGCGGGGTTTCGCAGGAATAGGCCGATGAGCAGGGAGTGCATCAGCGCCATGGTTGCGCCTGACGGATCGATGAAGGAAATGAACCTCATCCTGGATTCGAAGAGGATGTCGCAAAGGGGCGCAAGGGGCGAGAGGGCACTGTCTGTGATCCCGATTATTGGGACGTACGCCTCCTTGAATTTTTCCGCGATTTTCTGGGTGACAGCAGGGTAGCGGGGAAAGCTGAAAACTACTGCCAGGCTACCCTTGACCTGGCTTTTCAGGAAATGTGAAAGTTCCAAGTCGTGGTTCGATATCTTAGTGACGTTTGGGCGCAGCACTCTCAGGTAAAAGGAAAAGTATTCCGCCACCGCATGGTTTGGACCCACTCCGACGACAAATACCTGCGAGGCGTCGTGAAGTGCCTCTATCGCCTTCTCGAATGTTTCCTCGGAGAGTTGTTCGGCAGTATCCCTAAGAAGAGTGGCTTCCAGGTTGAAGACTTTCTTGAAGAGGGGGAGGTTGTTTCCGTCCCCGTCCAGGGGGTATTTGTCCAGGGATGAAATCTGCCCTTGTGCGATTTCGCGGAGAGAGTGCTGTAGTTCCGGAAATCCAGCGTAACCAAGGGTGTTGGCAAGGCGGACCACCGTCGATTCGCTCACATTTGCAGCGCCGGCCAGGGCGGTGATGTTCAGGAAACTTGACTGAAGGCTGTTTTCGAAAATGTACCGTGCGAGTTTGTGTTGTTTTGGGCTCAGGTTCTTCGCGACGGCAGAGATCCTTTCGAGGGCGTTGCCTTCCAGGATCACATTCGACATGAAAAAAACCCCCCATCCAATAAATGGTGAAACTTTTTCATCATGCCACAGAATGTAGGATAGTTTGCAATCCGGGAAAAGTCAAACTATTCCACCAAGTGAAATGTTTCGTTATTGGTCTGAGGTTTAGAGCGGAAGTCAAGAACGAATCGTAGTTAAGTTAGTGATAGTAGCCTTTGTCTTCTTTTGAGCATCGCCTGTGCGGCATTCACACAGTTTCATTATGCAGGAAAAGGAAGAAAGGAGGAGCATGAAAGATATAGAGTAGGCAAACAAAAAATAAAAGCTGCTAATCAGGTAGGGTAGCCCGTGACGTGGGGAAGGGAAGAGTGGTTTACTATAGGAGAAAAATATTTTTCATTAAGCACGAAAGGAGAAAAACATACGCCATGAGTTCGTTGCTTGAGCTGATCAAGGAAAAGGGAAGCGAGCTGCCTCCCAAACAATACGAACTTGCCAGGTTTATCGTGAGCAACTATTCCTCATTGGCTTATGCCAACACGGTCGAGTTGGCCCGGATGGCCTCCGTTAGCGAAGCAACAATAATACGGTTGGCCTATTCCCTTGGTTTTAAAGGGTTTCCGGAATTGCAGCAGGCATTGCGGGACTTGATTCATGACAACGGAAGCACAGGCCTGAACCGATATGCCCTGGGTTCAGTGGAGGATCTGAAAGATTGTGCCTTCTGTACGACCTTCGAACTTGAAAAGAGAATCCTCGAAGAAACCTATGCTTCCATTGACAAGGCATCTTTTGAAACGGCAGTCGAGATGATCTGCAACGCTTCCTGCGTTGTTGTCGTCGGGACCTCGTTCAACGAGAGCCTGGCCCATTATGCCGGGAATTACCTCCATGTAGTTAAGGAAAACGTCAGGATCATAACCGAGTTCGGAGCCAGGGAATACCAGGTCCTGCAGGAAATGCCGAAGGGTGCGGTTGGCCTGGTCTACAGCTTCCCGCGCTACCCCCGGAAAACACAATCCGTGGTCGAGGTCCTAAAGGCAAAGAAAGTCCCCATGATCGGGATTACCGACAACGTCCTTTCGCCCATCGCCTCACAGGTGGAAAAACTGTTCCTGGTTCCGCAGCAGTTCATCACATTCATCGACCCCTACGCTGCCGTTATGGCGCTGACACATTCGCTTTTGCTTGGTGTGTTCATGAAGGACCCGGAAAAATCCCGCCGTCGCGTTCGCGATTACGACCGGTTCCTTAAGAGCGAGAACGTCCACCTGAAGGATTCCGTAGATATTTCCAACCTTATCTAGATCCGGATCAAGCAGGATGTTAGCCGGACCGGGTGCTGGAAAGCCGGACCCCGGGGCCGGGAATCCAAATACAAAGGGAGTGGCAAGCGGCATGATTGACATGAGTTACCTGAAGGACAAACCGATCGCAGTGTTGGGTGCGGGTGCAGTTGCAAAGGCGACGGCAGGGGACTGCGCTCTTGCGGGGGCGAAGGTCAGGATCTGCGACCTGGAACCTTTCGCGAAGAAAACCCTGTTCGGGGTGGAGAAGGGGATCAAGTTTTTCGGCGACCAGCTGAACCTCCATTGTTTCGAGCGCTCCGGCCTGGCCAAGATGGACATGGTGACCACGGACGTAGCCGAGGCCGTGAAGGGAGCCGGGCTGATCATCGTGGCAACGCCCTCTCTCGGCCACGTTCCTTTCTTTGAAAAGCTTATTCCCGCCCTTGAAGACGGCATGGTGATCCACATCTTCCCCGACAATTTCGGTTCCATGCTTCTTCGGAAAATGATGCGGGAAGCTGGTTGTACGAAGAAGGTCATCATCGGCGGCTGGTCCAGCGCCCCCTACGGGTGCCGCGTGGAAATCAAGGGCGGCGTCATCCTTCCCAAGATCCGGGTCTATTACCGGGCCATCACGCTGCGGGGAGCCGCCCTTCCCTCGTTGGACCAGGAAGCCTTCCTGGAAAGCTCCAAGTACCTGGGCTGCATGGATGCCGTCACGACGGGCGAAGGGGCGGTTGGCGGTTCGACGGTCATGGATACCGGTTTCAGCAACGTCAATCCTGTCCTGCATTGCCCCGGTACGATCCTGGGCGTCGCCGTGATGCAGAACTGGGGCGTCATTTACGGGGAGAACAAGTTCGACTACTCGATCTACTCCCATGCCTACTGCCAGGGAATTTCCGAAGTCCAGTACGGTTTCTACAAGGAAGAGTGTGCCCTTGCCGAAGCCATGGGCGTCGGCATCCAGCCCTACGAAAAGAAGCATTTTTTCTCCCGCGAGAACGTCCTCGGGCAGGAATACATGGGCCTCGACTACGAGATTCCCTACGACCAGCAGGACTACATCCAGTACGGAACCGGCCCCTTCGATCTGAACAACCGCTATATCACCGAGGACATCCCGGTGGGCTGCCACGTCTACCATCTGCTGGGCGAGAAGTTCGGCGTAAAGACCCCGCTCGTCGACTCCATGATTCACCTGGCCTGCTGCATGACCGGCAAGGATTTCTGGTCCACGGGCTACACGCTCGACTACATCGGGATCGGGCACATGAACAAGGAAGAGATGCTCGACTACCTGCACAAGGGCATCTACAAGCCCAAGGCCTAGGCTGTTTCAAAAGGGAGGGGCGGTGACGGCATGCATCGGCACTACGGCTTTGTTGGTCCTGGAAGCGATGACGGCGTTTTCTCCATTGAAAAAGGCCAGGTGATCTCGGGCTACCCGGTCGGGATCATGCTTTTGAACGTCTGGTACCCGCTCCTCCCGGGAAATGTCGTCAACGCCTACACGTACGATTTTCCCGTCAGGATGAGGGTTGTCCCGGGATCCAACCAGGAACGCATGCACAGCGGGGATCCCACCCTGTTGCAGGACCTTGTTGAAACGGCCCGGGAACTGGTAGCGGAAGGCTGCAGGACGATATGCGGGGCTTGCGGATATTTCGGTCACTTTCAGCGCCAGGTGGCGGATGCGGTTGATGTCCCTGTCTTCCTTTCAAGCCTCGTCCAGATCAACTGGATAAAGGCATCACTTGGATCGAGCCGGAAGGTCGGCTTGATCTGTGCAGATAAGCCTTCCCTGACACCGGATATCTGGGAGAGCTGCAGTGTCGATCCGACGGGTTGCGTCATCGAGGAAATTCCGAGGGGAGGGGAATTCGAGGCGATCCTTCATAGCGATAAGGGAAGTTTCGACAATTCGAAAGTGCGGAAGCAAGTGGTTGCAACCGCGGAAAAAATCGTCAGGGAGCACCCCGAGGTAGGAGCGATCCTACTGGAGTGCAGCGATATGCCACCTTACGCCGCGGATGTCCAGCGGGCGGTCAATCTTCCGGTGTTCGATTTCATCACGATGATCCGGTATGCCCACAGTGCAGTTGCTCAGCGTTCTTACAACGGGTTCATCTAAATTCCATAGAGCCGAGGGGAGGCACATCTTAATGAAGAATAGCAAGGCATTGGTCGTACTCCTGTTTGCGTTGGTCCTGGGTTTTGCCTTTAGCGTCGCTGCGGAAGCGGCCAAATACGAGATCAAGTTTGCCGGCAACTATGCCCCCGACCATCCGGGAACCCTCGCCCAGAACGAGATTGCCAAGGAAGTCCTCGAAAAGACCAAGGGAGAAGTGAAGATCACCGTATTCCCGGGCGGCCAGCTTGGTGACTACACCCAGGCCTATGAAGACGTCATGCGTGGCAATATCGACATGGGCTGGTTTTACATCACCGGCCAGTACAATCCCATGCTCGAGATTTCCAGCCTTTCCTACCTGGCGACGGACTGGAAGGAATTGAAAAGGGTCTTCTCGCCCGGGTCCTTCTGGTACAAGACTTATGAAGGCGCCCATGCGAAGGTTGGGGTCAAGCTGCTGGGCGTCTACGTGGACAGCTTCATCTCGCTCGCGACGGTCAAGCCGCTGAACGACCCCCTCAACCCCAAGGCCAACCACAAGGGGAAAGTGCGCATCCCGCCATCGGAAATCTATAAGCTAACCATGGATTCGCTTAACTATGACACGGTATCCATCAACTGGTCGGACCTTTACACGGCCATGCAGACGGGGGTTTGTGACGGCTGGATCGGCGGCACGGCAGCCCTGAACTACTTCCAGTTCCGCGATTTGATCAAGCAGTTCATGCCCATCCGGGCGTTCGTGGAAAACGTTTCCTACGTTTACAACGCTGAGAAGTTTGCCAAGCTGCC
>Ga0351926_1055_pt1 | contig 14532 bp, 7 predicted proteins | sample BONcelT113001D10_FD_206837 | JGI IMG/M metagenome (GOLD analysis project Ga0351926, IMG submission 206837) | Enriched cells from coal bed in the Powder River Basin, Montana, United States - BONCAT cells T11 rep2 HSBNCT.T11.300.1.D10 ...
CACTTCGGCAGATGAAGCGGGGGGGAGAGGAATGCTGGTGGGATCAAAAGCTAGAGCGGCATCCACGCGAAGAATTCCATATCCCAGGTTGTTATCCCGGGTTGGATATTGGCTGGCAGAATTGGTGATTGCCGCGTATATCCGCTCTGGTGTTGTGAAACCTTCCAGCCCAGCCAAAAGTGCAGCCGTTCCCGCCACTAATGGGGCAGACATGGACGTGCCAGTCTGGTAGAAATAACTGTTTGATAATCCGGTTGAATAGATACCCACCCCTGGGGCAACCAAATCCAGCTGTGGTCCGTAATTTGAAGATGCCCAGCGCTGGTCCATCAAGTCGGTGGCACCCACCGCCAGTACCCAGGGATAAGCCGCCGGGTACGACACTGGCGCATTATTATTACCAGAGGAAGCTACCAGGGCAACACCTTTCTGGTACGCGTAGTAGGTTGAATATTCCAATAATCTGCTGTTTACGCTTGTTCCCAAGCTCATATTAATCACATCGGCATGATTGTCTATTGCAAACAAGATCCCTTTGGCAAAATTTACAGTTGTACCGCTGCCGAAATTATTTAAAATGCGTACTGGGAGAATCCGAGTTTGCCAGTCAATTCCCGCAATTCCCTGGTTATTGTTCCCTGTTGCAGCGGCGATTCCGGTAACATGGGTGCCGTGTCCATCATTATCCTGGGGAATGTTGTCGTTTTCAACAAAATCATATCCGGGCAATAATCGCCCGGCAAATTCCGTGTGGGTAAGGTCAATCCCAGAATCCAAAATTGCCAGGACAACATTACTGTTACCCGTTGTGATATCCCAGGCAGCAGGCGCGTTGACATTCTGAGGGGCGTATTGAACGGTCCAATTTGTATCATTAGGGATCAGGTCTGCTTGAAGCAAGTAATTTGGCTCTGCAAAAACCACTTCAGGCTGGCGCTGTAATGCCAACGCTGTGTCAATTTCTTTCCCTGGCTGAACATCCAGAACAACAACATTAAGGTCCGCCAGGCTGGTTGATTCAGCTAAATCTGGGACCGCGTTTCGAAAAAGCGTTAAGTCGGAAAGCGAGGCATTCTCCGCTAAACCAACCACCACCTGACCAGGCAGGAAGTCAGCGGGCTGCCCTGATTGACTGTTCGATTCAGCAACAACAACCTGGTTGGTTAACCCAAACAAGAAGAAATTAATCAAGACCAGTGTGGTAAAAAACTTTCTTAAGGGAGATTTCATTAGGCTTGTTCTCAGTAAGGTTTAGTATGATTGTATCCAAAAAATAAATTGGAACAACATTTTTGACATTAAAGGATATAATCTCTCAATTGTAAGAATGCTGTTAGGAGAACATGATGCAAGATTTCAATGCCCAACATGGTTTCAGTACCCTGGTTAATCACGTGGGGGAGGGTAATCATCCATTTAATTCCCATATAATGCCTCTGGTACAATCTTCAACCTTTGGTTTTCCGGATGTGGAAACTGGCGCGTCCCGCTTTAAAGGAGAAGCTCCTGGCTATATTTATTCGCGTCTGAGCAATCCCAACCTGGACCAAACCGCCCGCAAAATTGCCATTTTAGAGGGAATTGACCTGCTTCGCGCCAATCCAGATCGCCCGGATCACGAAGTAGTTACGGGGATGATGTTTGCATCTGGAATGGCCGCGGTCACATCCGCGCTGCAAGCCTGCACCAAGCCAGGTGACACGATTATTGTCCAGGAAGCAATCTATTCGGCCACCCATGTTTATTTAGAGCAAATTGCCCCCCGCCAGAATATTAATGTCGTTTGGGTGAAAGACCCCAAAGTGGATAATTGGGCGGATGCCTTTCAGCAGCACCCAAACGCTCGTCTGGCTTATGTGGAAAGCCCATCCAATCCCACGATGGCAATCACCGACATTCAAGCTGTTGCTGATATTGCCCATCAGCATGGAGCCTGGCTGCTGGTAGATAACACCTTTGCCTCACCCTGGTGTCAGCGCCCATTGAACTTTGGAGCAGACGTGGTAATCCATTCCACTACGAAATATCTTTGCGGTCATGGTCTGGTAATTGGAGGAGCGGTTGTTTCGCGGCATGTGGATTTCATTGGAACAGACCTGGCCTTTGTAATGAAAATTCAAGGTGGTAACGGCAATCCTTTTGATGCCTGGTTAACCCATATCGGGTTAAAAACCTTCGAACTGCGTATGAAAGCGCATTGCGATAATGCCATGGCCGTCGCGCGGTTTCTTGAATCTCACCCCAAAGTGGAAAAAGTTCATTATCCAGGTTTGGAATGTCATCCAAATCATGAATTGGCATTAAAGCAAATGTCCTCCTTCGGGGGCATGCTTTCCTTTGAATTGGCTGGGGGAATTATGGCTGGGATCACTTTAATGGAAAATGTACAGGTCTGCACACTGGCTGTCAGCCTGGGAAATACAGATTCTTTGATAGAACACCCGGCCAGTATGTCACATTCTACAGTATCTGCCATCGAACGAGCCAAAGTGGGTTTAACTGACGGGCTGGTGCGATTATCAGTGGGAATTGAAAATGTGGAGGACTTGATACGAGATCTGGACCAGGCGCTGCTGAAAGTTAATTAAACCAGGCTGTGTTGCTATTTCAACCCAGGTTTGTTATGATGTTAATAGATCGCTGAAGTTCCATCGAAGCGGCGTATAAAATTAAGGTTAAAAGGAAGCCGATAAAATCGACTTCCTTTTTTTGATTTCTTATAGTATTTCAACATCCTGGAGTCGTCTAATAGGGGGTGAATTGAAGGAATAGAAAATGAATGAGCAAAATTATGAGTATGTAGTGGTTGGTTCAGGTGCAGGTGGTGCTACTGTAGCAAGAGAATTGGGAAAAGCGGGGAAAAACGTTTTGGTCATTGAAAAAGGTAAAAATGAGTCAAAAATTGGAACTTTTTTAGACGCCTTGCGTTTTTATGATGCGAATAAGATCACGCGTATCCCCACAAAATCAAAAGAGGGAGTAATCCTCTGGAGAGTATTCATGGCGGGTGGCACAACGATGGTTTCCATGGCAAATGGTGTGCGTTGTTTACAAAAAGAATTGAATGATTACGGGTTAGACCTTGAAGATGAATTCAAGGATGCTGAAAGCGAATTAAACATTAAACCCATACCAGATTCCCTCTTATCAGAAGGTGGGTTGAGGATACGAGAAGCTTCGCGGATGGTTGGCCACCCATTAACAAATATGCCTAAGTTTCTTGAAGCTGAACGGTGTAAGAGATGCGGTCATTGTTCATTAGGCTGTAAATATAACGCAAAATGGACAACTTATAACTACCTAAAAGAAGCACAACAATTTGATACTGAGGTGCTTTACGATAGTGAAGTAATCAAAGTGCTTGTTGAAAACGGAAAAGTTCGAGGAGTAAGGGTCGCCAACGAAAATGGCAACAAAGATATTCGGACAGACAATGTAATATTAAGCGCTGGAGGACTTGGAAGCCCGGTAATTCTACAAAAATCGGGAATCTCCAATGCAGGCACTCATTTATTCATCGATCTGATTATCAATACATATGCAAAAACTCCTGATTTTTCGATCATGCATGAACCGCAAATGTCATTAATTAATCATGAATACCACCAGGATCGTGGATTTATTATATCGACGTGTATAAACTCACCTCCTGAAGTACGCTTAATGGAGTTAGGAATTGCAGGTTTTTCAATGCCCACCAAACGCTTAGTAGGGATCATGACAAAAATTGCAGATGATGCAACGGGTAGGATCTACCCTGATGGGTCTGTCTCAAAAAAACCGTCTATTGCAGATCAAGAAAAATTATCTGAAGGAACCCAGATTGCGAAAGAAATATTGATTAAAGCTGGAGCCGAGCCTAAAACCATCAGATATTCAATCCCTCAAGGGGCTCACCCAGGTGGTACTGCCGCGATGGGTAGAATTGTGAATAATCACTTGGAGACAGAGATAAAAAACCTCTATGTATGTGATGCGAGCGTTTTACCCAAGTCGCCGGGACTCCCACCAATTCTTACTATTATTGCTTTAGGAAAAAGGCTTTCGAAGGAGTTGATTGCACACTAAGACAAACAAATCTTTTAAACAATCAATAAAAAAACGGATCCTGAATATGGGTGGTATCCAGGATCCTGCAATTCAATACAAATGAAATTTACATGGCAAATAGAAAGTAAATCCCGATAAATGCAACCAAAGCGCCAAATATTGCTCGCACACTGATTTTTTCACCATGCATGGCAGCCATTGGCAAAACAAATAATGGACTGACGGAAAGTAATGTTTGCACAATTCCAGCGGGAGCCAAATCGAGTGAGATTTGCTGCAGCCAGAGGCACAGGTAAGTTCCAAAAAAGGCGGCTGTGATAATCCAACCCCATAATTTTTTTGCGTCTTTTTTATGTATCCATTTTCCAGGGGGTTGGTGAGAGAGCAGAAGCCAGACCAGAATAAAGCCAGCCCCAGCCATTAAGCGTAAAACAGCGCTCTGCAACGAGCTGATTTCTGTTTGGGTGAGGACGGCGCGAGACATGACCACTCCGGTTGCCTGCCCAACAGCAGAAAGAACCCCAAAAATAACCCCGCGTACCTGATGTTTTGGTTCAATTTGTTTTGTTCGATTATTGCTGCGTTCGGTGACCACCCAGGTAATCCCTCCGACAGCCAGAAAAATTCCCACCCAAGCCCAAATGGATAATGTTTCCTGCAGAAAAATCAGGGCAATAATTGCCGCGATTGGCGGCGCCAGGCTCATCAACAACAAGGCTAACCGCGGGCCAAGGTCTTTTAGTGCCTGAAAATATGCGGTGTCGCCAATACCAATACCTATCACACCACTGATCAGAAGCAGAATCAGCCCCTGTTGTTGGATATTATCCACCGGCTCACGAAGCAGAAATGAAGTACCTCCCAATAACACAATCGCCAGCAGTCCTTTTACCAGGTTCAATTCCATTGCCGAGATGTGCTCGCGTATACGTAAAAATAAAAATGAAACTGCAGCCCATAAAAAAGCTGCTGATAGGGCTGCAATTTGACCACCATAAGCCGATAAAATATTTTGCATCTATGCAGCCTTGTAGGGATAATGAATTAATAACCCATCAATTTTACCCTGATTCAGGGAGTTTTCAGGGTACCAAAATGGCGATTAATCACAAATCTTAAACTAAGGAAAACATTATGCCATACGAGTTATTGTTTAATCTTTCCAACCTGTTCGTGTTGCCCTTCTGGTTGATGATGATCCTGCTGCCGAATTTGCGCATTACGAAGCGGGTGATCTCATCCCCCTGGATTGTATTGCCATGTGCCTTGTTGTACGCGGGGTTGGTTATCCCCGCTTTTAGTGACCTGATCAGAAAACTCTCCCAACCCGGGCTGCAGGAATTGGCGGCGGGTTTAAGTACACCGCAAGGCACGTTGATTGGTTGGGTGCACTTTCTTGCCTTTGATCTTTTCACCGGAAGGTGGATTTACCTGGACAGCCGGGAACGCGAAATCAAATCGGGTTGGGTTGCACTGCCGCTTTTGTTAACCTTTATGTTGGGTCCTTTGGGCCTGCTGCTCTATTTGTGTCTGCGGGTTGTGGTTAAATCTGCTCGTTTTGGCAAGGCAAACGATTAAGCATTTAAACAGCAGGTAATTTAATTTGGGTAAACGATTCCAGAATTAGGAAGAGAATCAAGCAGCCCTGAGGCTAAAACAATAGCGAATATCACTCCTGCTGGCAATATCTGTTTGAATTTTGCCCAGCTGACAAAATATGAATTGAGCCCGGCTAGTTCATATTTACTCTGAAGATTGGATATTGCTCACTGTCAGCAAGATTCGTATTATTTTCGAGAAAACCCGCCACGGTTACAGGCTGGTTCGGCAGGAGATAGGTGTTTCCCAGCGTATCCACTAGCCAGTGAGTTGCCTGGTAAACGTCATTTTCATGGTTGATCTTGCCATGTACCAGAATGCCATTTTGGTTATTGATTGCTTCCAACTCAACGAAGCCGATTATGGGTGTGTCAGAATTGGCAATATTGAGCCTTCCATGCCAATTATTACAAGAAAATCATATAGAAAATTATCCTGGTCAGAACATAGAAAAACACAATTGGTTTTCGGTATTCAACAGGCAATACGCTTTTTGAAGCGTAAAGCGATATAAATGGCAGGATAATCGTCCCCAAAACCCTGGCATTATAGGTTTAATATCATTGCTCACTTCCTATTGTGTGACATAACAAGAATTGTGTCGCCTTATCTATCCTCTTCAAATCTGTAAGCTGTGAGAAAACCATTTTCACAAATAAAAACAAAGCGACCATCTCCAGTTACCGCAATACCAACAGGGAACTGAAAGGTTCCTTCTCCCCATTCACTGCCATCGTAATTGAGTTTGCCAAAGCGCTTAATCAAATTACCCTGTGGGTCAAGGACATACACAGCATTTTCATCCGGGCTTGTGCTCATTAACACATAAATATTACCGGCATCGTCTAAAGCAAAATCCTGTTTAGAGGTTCTCGTGAGGGATAGATAACCAATCGCATCAAGGATATCGCCGGAGACAGGATCCAATTTTAAAATGGCAGCTTCATATTGATCTATGGTATACAAAACTGCGTCAGCATCAAATGCCAAACCTTTATAACCATCCAATCCTCTTGACTCAAGATAAATGTCACGGATCCACTCAGCTGTATCACTGGTATACACGCGAATTCGAGAAACCTCTTCGGTTTCATCGAGCAAATAAATATTGCCATCGTAAGGGCTGATGGCTACTTCCTTGGGATAGTTCCAGGCAAAATCATCTCCACCTGTGTTGAGTTGGGTGCCGTCGAATAGAAGTGTAACAAACCATTGGTAAACATTATCAGCAACGACAAGTGTTCCAAAACGGTCTACCGCGACATCCGTAAGGTTGGATTGATCAGGCACACTATAAGCTTGCAGCAAATTTCCTTCCACATCATACCGGTACAATCCATTGCGTCCATTCGCCAGGAAAAGGGTGCCTAGCCGGTCAGCGGCAATACCACCCGGAAATTGACTGTCCGGATCAGAAAGCGAGTCAGCTGGTATGGGTATGCGCCAAAAAACTGGTTGATCAATAAACCCATTTAATGTACCGACCAATTCCACAGCATCAATCTGAATGGGTTGATCGTTATTATTAAATGTGAGGATAACGGTATCCACGGCATTTTCAACTTCAATCGGAATGGTGAAAATGCCCGGGCATTTTCCTGAAGTGGTTGCTTTTCCGGTAAATACCTCGTCCCCTAACCCCGAAGTAGAATCGAGTACTTCAACACGGATAGAACCACCTGGGTTTCCGCTGATGACAATATTTATTTCATCTGCCAATACAGCAAATGGATAGGTAAGGTTCAGAGAATACTCAGTAAAATTATCTTGAGGTTGCAGATTATGCCAGGACCGGAAAGAATTTCCACATTCTTCCACGTCGGGAGAGCCAATGGCCATTTCTGGTTCGGATGACAGCAGGTCAGTTGTCGCGTTAACTGCCCACAGCCGCCTGATCCTCGGATTTTGAATGATACTGGAAGTTGGAATCATGGTCGGCAATGGAATTGATTTAATTGGCGCGACCGGAGTTGTGGAAATAATTGTAGGCGTAAGGTTAGGCGCGATTGAAGTACTCTTAACCGTTTTAATGGACGCTCCGCAAGAAATTGCGGTAACTACCAAGACCGAGATGAAAAACAACCCAATTCTTTTCATTTGATTTTTTCTTCCTCCACCGATTTTTGGGTGGAGGAAGAACCCTCCTGATTAGTTATTTGAACAAAAACATTCAAGGTTGAATAATGGTTGTCTAGACTCAAAACTTTAGACGATCAAGGGACAATTTGTAAAATACCTCCGCCATCGAAATTCGACCCACCACCGCCAACCCATATTGCCCCGAATGGGTCTGCCTGTAAGGCCGATATATAATTGGTCAGCAATCCATTTTCAGTGGTAAGCAATGTGTATCCATTGAATCCATCTGGTTGGAGCAGACCTTTGTCGGTACCGATCCAGATTTGCCCAGAGGGCGTTACCGTTAGGGTTGTCAGGCGTAGATCAGAATATCCATCTTTAAGAAAATCCACCAACAACCCAACCTGGTTGCGGTCGTATCGGGCTGCGGCAGTAAACATCCCTATGATTATTGTTCCATCGGGCGCCAATGCCAGGTCTCGGATATACCGATTCGGCAAGCGAGCATCATCTTTTCCAAAAACCACACTTAGTTGCCCATTTTCATATTTTGCAAGGCCACTATCGGTACCAATCCAAACGGTGCCCTGATCATCTGTCAACAAGGCGGAAATCTTGTCACTGGGCAAACCGGTCGCAGTAGTAAACGTCATTGCCGGGCTTCCGTCAGGGTTGAGTACAATAATTCCTTTGCCATCATCACCAAACCAGGCCCGATTCGCCTCATCCACTGCAACCACATTGAATGAATTAATCTCGGGGAAAGATGTCCAGCTTCCATTAGCATATCTGCTGGCTTCTCCGTTTATCACCGCCACCCAAATTACTCCATCGATACTCGATGCAATTTCACTAGCCCAGTTGCCACCCAGGCCGGGGGTATCCGCTTTACTAAAAGAAAGCCAATCATATGAAGTTGGGTCAGCAGGATTCAGCACTTGAATTCCAGCATCCATTCCAATCCATAAGTTTTCCTCATCAGCAATTAAAAACGAGTCTACAAAGTTGCTGGTTAACTGCGAATCTGTTTTTAATGCCAATGAATTTTCACCATCGTAGATATACAACCCTTTACCTGTGCCATAAACTGGCAGCCCTGATCGATTTAGCGACAATGCCAAAAGTGGCAGATAATCAGGGTCTTTGAATTCGACCTCACAGGTACCATTGCCAGGGTTGAACTGGCAAATCCGCCCTCCACCCAGCGGTGCTGTCGCAACCCACAATTTTCCATCAGACGAAAATTCAATTTCATTAATATCCGTCAATTTTGCCGCAGTATCGCTGCCAAACATTGTCCATTTGCCACCCTTAAAGGACAACAATCCGCTTGAGGTGCCTACCCACAGAGCACCATCTTTGGCAGCGGCAACTGAGAAAGCACGTTCATCCGGCATGCCATTCTCAACCGAAAAAGTAGTAACCGTACTCCCGGAAATTTTTGCGACGCCTTTATATCCAGTGGCAATCCAGATATCCTTGCCGGATACGGTAACATCCGTTACTTCTTCCCAAACAAGACCTTCTTGTTTGGTAAACCGTTGAAAAACTCCTGAATTGAGATCCAACACCCCAAGACCATTGTAACCAATCAGAAGACGGTTATTGGCCTGGTCGCAAAAAAGCCTGGTTATTTTGCTATTGTCGATCTTACTTTCATCAGGAACAATTGATCGTTCATCCCACAAACCTGTTGAAGGGTCGTAAATACTCAAGCCTTGCAATGTGCCAACGATGATACGTGGTTCTGGGATTTGGCAGGCGGTAATAGATACAGCGCTGACATGTCCCATACCTTGAAGGGGGGTGTAAGCCATAGAATATCCACTATCCATATTCCAGGCGACCATTCCCCCAAGCGTGGCAGCATAAGCCATATTTTGATAAACAACTACATCTCGTACTACATTATTGTTGGTATATGCATAAGAACCGGGAGACATGCTGCTTATTGGAGAAGGCGTTTGTATTTCAAAAAATTCAACAGAAGCCAAAACTGCATTGAAAAGTGGTGCCACTTTGTCCCATTCTGCTTGTGGGGCACCGAACATTAAGATGAACTGCTGCTTTGGATTGACCATCACCATCGCCACCCGTCCTTGCATGGTCTTTCCATTATTGTCACCAATGATATCAGCAGCTAACCCCGGTAATCCACTTACTTGGATTTCCTGCGGTGCGCCAACTTGCATGGGAGTTTCATTTTTTAGCTGGGTATAAAGATCTTCATTTGTCTTGTTACTTTCATTCATCCATCCCATCAGCTGCATTATTGGCCCCAGATCAGGGTCAGCGCCAGGTGCAGCCATGATTACCATCCCACCGGATAGGTCTAATGTGTATTCTGGCACAACACGAAAGCTGAATCCGCCCTCAACCACCTGTGTATTATCTCCCAATAAGGAGAGATCAATACTTACAGGCTGATTTATACTCCCAGAATTTGTGGTCTCATTGTGTGGAGCTGGTGAACTTGCTTGGGAAGGAGCGTTCTCCAGCGCATTGGTTTTTGGACCAAAACCACACGCGAGGGTGATAATCGTGAAAATACTTGATACTAGTAGCATTTTTTTAGTTTTCATCAGGGGTATCCTCTTTTGCATAATTTCACATATCAACAGTGCGAAATCACATCTTTAATTAATTTAATTGCCTATTTTTAAAATGCGAATAGCAATAAAAGATAAAATATATACAACGGGTGGTACATAGTTATCATATTTGTCTTCCGTCATAAGACCGTCAAAAAAAAATTAAATCTGTAAGAATTTGAACTGGGCAACATTATGTCAAGATTGCAGATCTTTTGCTTAGGCGATTTTCGTGTTGATCTGGATGGAGTCACCATATCTGGATTTGATACCGAAAAAACCCGCGCATTATTAGCGTATTTAGCCGTCGAATCTGGAAAACCCATTCGACGTTCTTTCCTTGCTGGATTGTTATGGTCGGATGAAACGGAAGAGAGATCATTGCATAACTTGCGGCAGACAATTTCTTATCTGCGTAAAGCATTGGGGGGGAACTATTCTATTCCTGAAATCATTCTTGCGGATCGCGAAACGATTTATCTCAATCCGGAAGCAGATATTTGGATTGACACAAAAAAGTTTGTAGAATATTTGGGGTACGCTTATAAATCATTTCAATGTCAAAAAGGAAATGGATTATTAAATATTCGATGGCTGAAAAAAGCAGCTGAAGTTTTCAAAGGACAACTGCTTGAAAATTTCTTTTTGAGCAAATCTGCTCTATTTGAAGAGTGGGCTTCGATCACTCGGGAAAATTTCAATTTACAAGCGATAAGAGCATTTGAACAAATTGCTGAGTATCATGAATCAAGGGGAGAATATCAACTTGGGCTGCAAGCTAATTTGCGAATAGTCGATATTTTCCCGTGGGATGAGGCGGCACGAGTACGGATTATCCGATTATTGGCAATAGAGAAACAGTGGAGTGCTGCACAAAGACACTTTATTGCCCTACAGAGCTTTTTGAAGGAGCAGTTGGGGGTATTGCCTTCTGAAGAAGTACTTCAACTCATGGAGCAGATACGGACTGCCGCGGTTGGAAAAAATTCTATTTCTCCCCGGATACCCCTGGCAAAATATTATCTACCGGAATCGAATTCTGCATTTATAGGCCGTGACCCCATATTAGATGAAATTATGACCATGATAGTATGTCCTGAATATCGGTTGATTACCATCATGGGTCCGGGGGGAGTTGGAAAATCTCGTTTGGCACTTGAAATTGCGAATCAATTAATTGGTATTTATTCAGACGGTGTGTTTTTCGTATCATTGATCAATGCCAATAATGCCTCACAAATGATCCAATTGATTGCAGAAGCGACCGGTTTGGTGGTCATTGAAAAAATTAACCTTAAAAATCAACTTATGGATTATCTTCGTTCAAAAGAGATTCTGCTGGTCCTTGATAATTTTGAACATCTTCTGACTTGTCCTGAATGCACAATCATGTTGGATGAAATAATCCAACAGTCTCCTCGAACATCCATAATGGTTACCTCTCGAGAGAGATTATCATTGCAGCAGGAATGTGTATATCCTCTCCCCGGCCTCAGATATCCAATGGATGGGCGGGTCGCCCTGGAGCAGGCCAACTCCTTTGAAGCCCTTACTCTGTTTTGCAAAAGGGCTCTACAAATTCAACGGACTTTTAGTTTAAACGAAAACAACTTCCAGTCCATTATCAAAATATGCCAGGTTCTTGAAGGTTTACCATTGGGGATTGAACTGGCTGCTTCAGCTGTGTTAGAAAATGGTCATGAAGTAATTGCCAAGAAAATTGTTAAAGATCTAAGTGTGTTAAATTCCAACACCATTAATACACATCCTCGTCACCAGAGCCTTTTGGCAGCATTTGAAGTGTCTTGGGGGTTATTGACTCGAGAAGAAAAGAAGATTTTAAGCCGACTTTCTGTTTTCCGGGGAGGATTTGAAAGGGATGCCGCGCAAGAAATTTGTGGTGCAACTCCTGGGGTCTTAGCTGCTTTAAATGCCAAATCATTGATTCATTGTGGTGAAACCAACCGGTTTTATCTTCACGAAGCCATCCGTCAGTTTTCGTATGACAAACTCTCTGAGGATAATCAACTTTCAGACTTTCGGACAAAACATGCTCAATACTATGCCGAATTTCTTTCAGGTCAATCGAAGGCGTTATCAGGTCCAAATCAATCCGAAGCCCTTCAGAAAATTCAACTGGAATTTGGAAACGCGGGCCTGGCTTGGAATTGGATGGTCGAAAATAAATTTATACCCGAAATGAAAAAATGCGTCGACAGTCTGTACCATTTCTTTTTTGTTAGAAGTCAATTTGCTGAAGGAATGCAGTGGTTTCAACAGGCCGCTCAAAATATTGAAGATGAACCAGATAATGGATTGATTGTTGGTATGCTCTTGTCTCGGTTGGGATCTCTCGCTTACACCATACGTGAAAATGAGATTGCATTTCAATCTTTAAACCGAAGCATCAGCCTGTTGGACCAAATTAATGCGCACAAAGAACTAGCACAATGCCAGCTTTATCTCGGTTGGTACTACCAAAGAGAAAAAGATTTTTCAAAGGCTTCATATTTTGCTGATCAGTGTCTTGAATATTACAAAAAAACTGAAGATGACCTCGGAATTTCTCAAGCGCTCTCTTTGATTGGATCAATTTGGAACAGGCAAGGCAATAACACAGAAGCAAAGAATATGTTTGAAATGGCTTTGGTCTCATGCCGCAATTCAGGAAATCCCCGGCAAATGGTCATTGTCCTTAACCGCCTGGCTGATTTGGCTTGTTATGAGGGGGATTATCAAATTGCGATTAACCTATTCACAGAGTGCCTTGAAATCAGCGAAAATCTGGATGATCGTTACAACCAGGCGATTATGCTCAATAATCTGGGTACGATTTGCCACCTTCAAAATAATTTTATTGATGCAAAGAATAATTATCTGAAGAGCTTAACGATTTGCGAGGATATTGGTGATAAAGATGGGGTTGCGCTGGCATTAAGCAACCTCGGTGAGCTGGCAACAGTGCAGGGAGACTACCATTCAGCTTTGAATTATTCTGAAAGGGCTTTACAAATTGCCGAACGATTACATGAGCAGTGGACCGTAATTGTTTGTTACAACAGCATCGGTGAAATATATTGTGCCATGAACAGGTTTGATAGAAGCAAAGAATATTTTCAAAAAGCGATTCGAATGGCTTTGGAAATTAATGGAATGGATCTGGTTGCCAGGGTAAGCGTTAATTATTCCAGGTTGCTTCAAATGACAGGAGATGTTACTAACGCAATCGACCTGCTCCAAGCCGCCCTTGCGCACTCATCCACTGAGCAAGACGGTCGCGAAAAGGCAATGGAATGGTTGAAAGAAATGCATGCCAATTTCGAAGTAAAAAATGACGACCATTTGCTTGAAAAAGCTGTTAAAAAGGTAATCTAAACTTGAGGAAAATCAAGATAATTTGATTACATCAATAATCAAAATACACCTCCCAGGCATTTCTCAAGCCCGAGAGGGGTATTTGATTTGGCTTATTGTCATTTTCGCTTTTTATTATTCTTAGCGAATCGTGTGGATTATTTCGTTGACCTGCCACACAAACTGGGATATTTACTCAAGTGTCACCACGCCAGCGCCACCGTCAACAGTGATCATTTGTCCTGATTGAATCGTTCGCGTTGCTGAACGAACCGCCATAACAGCCGGAATTCCATATTCACGTGCCACAATGCTGCTGTGGCTCAGGGGGCCACCAATATCTGTAACGACCGCGGACGCCAACCCGAAGAGAGGTGTCCAAGCGGGAGTAGTTGTAACGGCGACCAGCACATCACCAGGCCGCAATTTTCCAAAATCTTCCGGGCTCATCAACACGCAGGCTGGGGCTGTTACTTTTCCGCTGCTTGTACCTACGCCATTGAGTACCACTTTGCCGTCAACCCGATTTTCAACATTACTTTCTCCAAGGACCTTACGCCAACCAGATTTCTCTGGCAGCATTACAGGCGGAGTTGCCTTAAAAAATGTTTGCCATTGATCTTTCCTTTTTGGAATACGATCAGACATTCCTTCTACTGGCTGCTTTTTGTCCAATCCATTCGCCGCTTTCAGCACTTCCTCTTCATTCAACCAGTAAATATCCTCCTCCTGCTCGATAATGTTTAAAGCAACGAAACGAGAACCTAATTCCGCAAATATCCGGCGTGTTAACGGATGCCCCATACCCATATCAAAAATACTGTCTTCCCGCATGGGGTTGGTCTCTTGTGCCCATTGT
>Ga0351926_1057_pt1 | contig 14276 bp, 13 predicted proteins | sample BONcelT113001D10_FD_206837 | JGI IMG/M metagenome (GOLD analysis project Ga0351926, IMG submission 206837) | Enriched cells from coal bed in the Powder River Basin, Montana, United States - BONCAT cells T11 rep2 HSBNCT.T11.300.1.D10 ...
CATAAGCAAATCTAATCTTCACCCCGACCATTTGAAAGAATTTTCAAACGCTGCGTGCATTCTAACATTGAACGCCCTGAATGGTATGCTACTTTCCAGGGATTGCCAATATTTTCGTCTATTGGTTGGCCATCACGGGTAAGCAGGGTGCGGAATTCTCCAACCTGGTGGTTAATCATTTTTGCATTGACAAAATTCCAAACATTTTCAAAAGCGTCCATGTATCGCTGATCTCCAAATGTCTGGAAACCGTCTAAGAAGCCAACCAATACTTCAGCATTCTGCCAGAATTCTTTTTCAAGTATTAATGCCTCTCCATCCGCAATTCCATCCCTATAAACCCCGCCTAATTCCCAATCTATGCCATGCGCCAATGCGTGATCAAGAAGGCGTTTCATCACTGGCTTGTAAGGTTCGGGGTCAATTTTTCCGATTTGAAGGGCCAGGTTAATCAACCATGATAATTCAACATTATGTCCATAAGAAGTTGTGTCTGTGGGAACGGCAGGCGCATCTCCAGCGCGTTCAGCATTCCAGGTTCGGTTAAGGGCGATGGCGGGAATGGGTTGGAATTCCAAATCAACCTGATTGCGTCCGCATCCAGTAACCGGATTAATCAAATGCCGAACAATAAGTTGAATTTGTGATTCGAGTTTGCGGCGGTGAATTTCCTGCCCGGTAGCGGCATAAAGAGTGGTAAAAGACTCCATCAAGTGCATATGCGTGTCTAACCCTTTGCGATCCCCGCCAAAAAATCCGGGTCCTGCAACTTGCCAATCGCGTTCCAGGTTTTCATAATAACCTCCACGCAAGGTGTCAGTGCAATAGATTTGCAATAGATCGAAAGTTCGCACGGCATAGTCTAATGCAAGGTTATCATGGGTAGCTAAGTAGTATTCAGCAATGGCATAAAGAGCAAAACTCTGGCCGTAAACCGATTTTCCATCATCCAGCTTACCGCCATCCCGTTTTGTCTTCCAAAACCATCCCCCGTAGCGTGAATCCCAATAATTTCTAATAAGAAAATCCATCCCCCAATCCGCCATTTGCCTGTATTCCGGTTTATGTGGAAAACTGCGAGACAGGATTGAAAACCACCAGACCAAACGTGATTGCGTGTTGAGGTATTTTTCGGCTGTTCCCGCATCAATTCCTTTTTCATCAAAATTTGTTAAATAACCACCATACCCCTTATCCTTACATCGCTCAAGCCAAAAAGGAATAATGCTCCCTTCCAGCACATGAGAAACTTGCGTATATAAGTCGTGTATCCTAGCATGTTGATTATGCATGGCTTAATCCTTTATTGATTTACAAACTTGTTGATATTGTCTACACGCAGTTTTATGTCCGGATGGATAGATTCTGTACATACTTCTATTATCCGCCGCTCTCCAGGCCATAAATCAAAGGAATTGTCGCTGCATTGCAAATTTTCATCAGCATCGATCTTCACCATGTGGACGAAATCTCTGGCAGAAACATCTACTTTCCAGGTTTGCCTATCGATTGCCGTAATCTCGCAAGTCATACTATCTTCCGGAAGGTTTATCTCTTCTAATGGAACCAGGAACTGCCGGTTTCTTTCAAGCAACCCGCCGTTGCTATCATACACCTTCACGTATGCGAAGGCCTGTTTCGCATCAGAAACTTTGATTAATTCAGCTTCCAGGGAATCTATTTGCATTGCACTGCATGCAGGCACCAGAATTCTTTTTCGTCTGTTAAATATATCTTTACCACTAAAAGACATGACTCCATATTCAATTTCCAGGGATTGTTCCTGTGGTTTATCGTTTAATACCCAGAGCTGGTTTGCTTGATTCTTAAACACCGCGTGCACAGGCGCGAACACTCGCCGCATATAATAATAGAGTGGTTTTACATTCAGGTAGTAATCAACGGGAGTATAGCCAATATGCCCCCACGCGTCGTTGTACTCCCAAAAAAGGGTTCCGCTGCATACGTACATACGGCTTCGGAATTCTTCAAAGATATATTTTAAGGCTTCTGATTGCACCATTTGCCCGGCAATAATGAACTCTTCCAGTGAATAATCATCTCGGTGTTTGTAATACCTTCTTAACATTTCCAATATAAAATCAGCCTCAAAATGATTTCGATGATGCTGATAGATTTCACCTTCTGTTCTTACAGGGTGCTCACCCATGAATTTCTGCATACTGGCCATGTTTGAAGGACAATAGATTCCAAATTCGGAGATAAACTTGTGATTCAATTCAGGTATATCCCAAATTTTCATCACTGTTTTCTTTTCTTCCTCAGAATAATCCCAACTGTCTGAGCGGTGATTAAGTTCATACCAGCCTAAAACATAAGACCAAATATGTTGGTCACCTTGATTCTCTTGGTTAAACGCCGGTCCCGGATATGGGCTGCTGGGATGGTAATAGGTTTTTGGATCCAGATGTTTTATTGCAGCGGGTAAGATTTCAGCGTAAATTTTTAAGCCATAAAATTCGCCATTAGGATCAACGCGATTATGCATCCAATAGGTTTCATTATTACCACACCACAAAGCCAAAGAAGCATGGTTTCTGAATTTCCGAACTACCTTTTCTGCTTCTTCCTTTGCGCCAGCACAAAACGCAGGTTCAAAATCAGGGTAATATGCGCAGGCGTACATAAAATCCTGCCAAACCATAATTCCTAACTCGTCACAAATTTCATAGAAAAAAGTATCTGGATAGACCCCACCACCCCAGATCCGAATCATATTGAAGTTGGCTTCCTGAGCATACTTTAAAAGCTTGTATTCTTTTTCACGATTTATCCGCGCATAAATTGAATCCGATGGCACCCAGTTGCCACCTTTACAGAAAACTTTAAAACCATTCACCACCACGGTAAATGTTCTTTCATTTTCGTTCAGCGATTCCTGTAAAATTTCTATTGTGCGAATGCCATGCTTAAGCTGCTTTTCTCCGTAGAGATAGCCATCTTCATTAAGCAAACGGATTGAAACCTGGTATAAATTGGCATTACCCATTCCGTTGGGCCACCATAATTTTGGATTTTTCAATTCAACATCGATTTGTTTCTTTTGTTCGCCTTTATGTAGAGCCACAGGAACTTTTCGAATGATTTCTGACTTTTCATCCTTAACCACTACTTCCAACTCGCAGATATCACTAATGGACGATGTGATTTCCGCGAAGACACTGACGGTCGCGGTATCAGCTCTTGTTTGGCTGGTCACGTACACATCACTTAATATCACTTCATCAAAGCTTTCAAGGTAAATGTCTCTCCAAATCCCACAGGTCAGCAGCCGCGGCGCTACATCCCAATAGAAAGACTGTTGCGCTTTACGCATCCAAGGCCTGCGCGGTTCTTCTCGTCCCCATGATTTGGCAAACTTTTCAGTAGGAACATCACCTACCGCATTGAAACCCACATCCAACCTTACCAGAATTTCATTTTCGCCAACACATAGAACTTTCCCGACATCAAAACGATGTTGAACAAACATATTATTGGCACTGCCAACCAGCACGCCATTTACCCAAATATCGGCCGTGAGATCCAAGCCGTCACAAACCAGCTCTATTTTTTTTCCAAAAAAGGTTTCTGAGACTTCAAATTTCTTGCTGTACCACCATTCTTTTTCTTCAATCCAATGATATTTTTTACTGTTATCACTAATTAATGGTTCACAAATCAAACCTGCTGCCATCAAATCCAGGTGAATATCCCCAGGAACAGTAGCAGGAATAGTCCGATTCCATTTATCCTGGTTTTTGCCAAGAGTATTGTAAGTTAATTGCCAGACCCCATTTAATGTGAGCGATTTCATACCTAAGATCCTTATTATTGTTTTGATCCAAAGTTATTGTTCAGTGATAAACCAATCGACTATTTCATTGATTGAAATCAATTGAATAAAAAGACATAACACTTAATAAAACTATGTGAATATTTATACGGAAATCCCTACTTTTCTGAGCCCAATGTAAGGCCACCGATGAAGTACTTTTGCAAACCAAAGAAAACGATGGCTGTTGGGATGGTAGCGATCATTGCTCCAGCTACGATGACTGGCCAGTTAGTCTGGAATGTGCCCCGCAATTGAGCCAGGCCAGCGGTAATTGGACGGATGGCTTCACTTTGGGCGAGGATTATGGACCATAGATAATCATTAAAAACCCAGGTAAATTCAAGTGTGGCAATGGCAGCCAATCCTGGCAACACCAGCGGGAGGACCATTTGCCAATAAATCCGAAATTCACTGCATCCGTCCAGGCGTGCCGATTCCAAAATCTCGGTGGGAGTGCTTATCATAAAATTGCGTAAAACAAAGGTTGCAAATGCCATGTGCCATGCCACGTGTATGATTATCAAATTGGCGTGGGTATTATACAAGCCGAAGTCATTGGACATTTTAAACACAGGCAGCATCAAGATTTGGTTCGGAAGCATGCTGCCAGCCACAAACATGAAATAAAAGAAAAAACTACCACGAAATTTATGCTTTGCAAGCGCATAAGCGTTCAAAGAGGCAAAAAGCATAATAAATAGAATGGCAGGAATTGTGATCAGAAAACTATTGGTTAAGAATTTTGAGACTTGAGCCCGATTCCATGCTGTCACATAGTTTTCAAAGGTTGTAACGGACGGCCAACTCCAAAAACCATTCATGGTGATATCAGCTTGCGTTCGAAATGAAGTCACCAACGCGGCAATAAACGGAATTAACCAGATCAAAGAGAAAATAATCATAATAATGTACAAAACAACATTGGCGGATCTTTTTCGCATGGTCTTTGCGTTTGAAATCATTTTTATTTCTCCTAAACTCCCATTAAACTTTCGGATCGCATAATCCCGAAAAATCTAGTACTTCAGTTCCCTTTGCATCATCCACTGGATATAGAAGAAGATAAACACTCCAGTGACCAGCGTTAGAACAGTCGCGATTGCGGCACCATAACCCATCTTGTAGTTATTAAAGGTTTCCATGTACATCATATTCGCCAATACCTGTGTGTTTTGGCCGCCCCGCGTCATGATGGAAACCAAATCAAACGCCCGCAAGGAGTCAATCACCGATACAACCACCACTATCACCGTAATTGGATTCAATAATGGGAAAATGATTTTCACAAAAAGCTGCCATCGATTCGCGCCATCAATTTTTGCCGCTTCAATTAAGCCGGGATCAATACCCTTCAATCCTGCCAGGTACAGAATCATTACATAACCGACTTGCCGCCAGGAAGCGGCAATGATGATGACCCAAATCGCCCAGTTTCTATCCCCCAACCAACCAGGCAGGTTTTGAAAACCCAGTTGTGACAGGATTGGATTCACCAACCCCATACTGGGATTGAAAACCCATGCCCAAACCAAACCAATCACAGGATAAGATAAAACATAGGGGAAGAAGAAACAGACTTTGAAAAAGTTACCCGCGACAATCTCTTCATTAAGCACTGTGGCGATAAATAAGCCAATTGCGGTAGGGATGGTTAAGAAAACGACCAACCACCTTACATTGTTTTTGATCGCCATAAAAAAAGTAGGATCAGCAAATAATTTCTTATAATTATCCAAACTGACAAAAACTGGATCTGATATGAAATCCCAGCGCAGTAAACTCATGTACAAAGAGGAAATGGAGGGATAAATAATCCAAAATGCGTAAATAAGAAGGCCGGGTAATAGAAAATAATATGGCGTAAATTTTCGGTTGAATCTAAATCGGGGTATTTCGCCATTTTCTGACAACAGCTTTTCTTGAGGTTTGTGATCAAAATCAGGCAGCATTTGAAGGATTAAGCCTACCATACCAATTAAAGCCATGAAGTATCCGGGACCTTTCGATAAACCAGACGCTCCATTCATTAATATCAAGTCATTAAGAAAATAGTATGCGCCCAATAGCCCAGCGAAAAGAGAAAGATAGGCTGCCGGTTTGGAATACTCCTGATTAAATATTCCATATAATGAGCTGATTAAGCCGAGGAAGATTGCAATCAGGATCAACCAAATGTGCGAATCTTGAACTGATCCAATTGTTTTATACAAGGTATTGGCAAAAATAATTGAGCCGGCGTTTTGAAGAGTTGTGCCAACCCACGGCAGAAAAATAAAACCAAAAAATGCCAGGATAGAACTGATTAAGCCTTTTATATTATTACTGTCCATTTCGAGTCTCCAATAAATAGTGCTGGTTTGCAGGTGGCACATCTAAAGATGTGCCACCTGCGCGTGCCCCCTAGTTTTAGCTCAAACCACCCAATTTATTCCGTTACAGTGGACAGGTATTCCTTGCGAGCAGCTTCCAGATCAGCCAAAATTTGGTCAATACTTTCAGGAGTGTCCCAGAACGCCATGAAAGCGTTCATACCTTTCTCCGCGAACTCAGGTGTAGTCTCGCGGTCGTAGAACATGGTTACATAATCCGCGTTTTGTACCTGAGCAATACCCTTTTGGGCAAATTTGCTCAAATTAGACAGATCGACATCAGTGCGGGTTGGTAAGCGGGAAAGCTTATCCAGTCGGAATTGTTGGGCATATTTACCCGACATCCAAGCGGCAAATGCTTTGCCACCCTCAGGATTTGCGGCTTTTGCAGGAATGATAAACACATCGGTTGGAGCATCTTCTCCCACAGGCATATTCGGATCAATAATCGGGAAGCGGAAGAAGTCCAGATCCTGTTCTGCTTCATCCGGGATTTCTTCCAATATGAAACTACCCATCAGGTACATACCAGCTGAGCCATCAACAAGGAAGGGAACTGCTTCTTGCCAGTCATAAGCAGCAGAGTTCTCAATAAAGCATTTGTGTTCAAACAATTGGTTCCAGTATTCAAAAACTTTTTTGACATTGGGATCATCATACGGAACCTGGAGATCGGTGATTTGCTTATGGTATTCTGGTGTGTTAATGCGCATGGAAATGTAATCAAACCAACCAGCCGCAGGCCATTTAAATCGGTTGCCAATCGCAATTGGGGCGATCCCAGCTTCATTGAATTTATCGCAAACAGCCAGCAGTTCATCCCATGTCTCAGGAGGGGTAATTCCATTCGCGGTGAATACAGACGGGCGATACCAAATTGACCACCAATGGTAGCTTTCAGGGATGAGGTATTGTTTATCACCAACAGTTGCCAATTCTTTGAATGATCCAGCAGTATTATCACCCAGATCGGTTCCAGGAGCCCAAACAGACACTGTATCTGCGAGTAATCCCTTTTCTACAAAGAAGCGAGAACGGTTTCCTGCACCCCAGAACATGACATCCGGAGCGGGATCTGCGAGCAGCATGGAGCGAATACCTTGTTTCAAATCTTCATGCTGCATATCATTGAATTGCACGGGCGAATTCGGATTTTCTTCGTTCCATTGGTCAACCAATGCCTGGAAAACTGGACCAGTCTCACCACCAAGGCCACCCACAAAAACAATTGGACCTTCTGGTACAGCCATTCCCTCGGCTGCCGGGGCTTCGGTGGCAGCTTCGGCTGATGGGGCTTCAGTAGCTGCCGCTACATTTGAGGCAGGTGCTTCTGTGGCAACTGGTGCTTGCGTCGCAGCCGGCGCGCAGGCACTTAAGAACATGGAAAGCGCTAAAAACGCTGACAAAACAATTAGAAACTTCGATTTCATTTGGAAATCTCCTTCTTAGGTGATTGCTCTTCTACTCTTGTTACTATTGAAAAGATGGATGTTTTACTCTGACACATTTCTTAGCCTTTGAAGATTGTTAGACAGGACGTACTACTTACGGTACAATTGAAATTAAGATACTTGCAGATCCTGCCTTAGAACAGGTAAGGTTCTACGAGATCTCAGAGCGGTGTGATGATTGAAAAGCTTTCCCGGCTACTAATTCATTGCACTGCTCTTTCCTTTAATAAACTTATCACAAAGGCTAATTTGGATATGATGTTATCTTTTACTGCTCACCTCCTTCCAAAAAATGAATATAATTATTTCTCTGTTGCGGAGAGACATCCACAAGAACACCGAATGACCAACTCATTCTTGACCTGAATATCCACGGGAACTTGCGGTCCCTTCTGGATGATTTCTAATAATCTACGGGCGGCAAACAAACCAATCTCTTCTTTGTGAATGTTTACTGTAGTTAATGGGGGATCAGTTGTATCTGCCCATACAATGTTGTCAAACCCTATCACAGCAATATCGGAAGGCACATGACGGCCAGCATCTCGTATAGCCCTTAACGCGCCAACCGCCATCGGGTCGTTTGCCGCAAAGACCGCGTCCACTTCGGGATATTTTTCCATGATTTCTTGCATAGCGGAGTAGCCATTATCTACAATCAAGTATCCGGGGCGATGGACAACAATTGGGGAAAATCCAAATTTTTTGGCTGCCTTACGGTATCCCTCTATTCGGTCTCCTACCGGAGACCAATCTTCTGGGCCGCTGATACACGCAATATTTTTGTGCCCATGGTCAACCAGGTGTTTGGTAGCCAAAAACCCCCCTGCTTCATTTGCCGAAGTCACCGAGTCAATATGATCATAAGGGTTTCTATTTGCAGTAAGCACTACAGGCAAGCCAATAGCCATAATTTCATCAAATGTGTGTTGGGGTAACTCCGGGCCAACAAGAAGCAATCCATCCAAACGGTTTTTATCCAGGTTTATCGGCAGGCGCGGAGATGATGGGTCGATTGAAATCGGGACAAGATGGTAACCAAATTTTCCCAACTCCATCCCAGCTGACTTCATGATACGGTCATAAAAAGCATCATCCACCATCGGGGTGAGCAGCTGTCTGATTACAAACCCTATAGCCAGGTGATTGTCACTGGACATGTTTTGCGCAACCGGGCTGGGATTTATGTTTAGCTCATAAGCTATATCTAATACACGTCTACGAAGATGGTCTGAAACTCCTGGTTTGCCATTCAACGCACGCGATACGGTCGCGGTTGAGATATCCAGTTTGTCTGCGATGATTTGAAGATTAGAAGGCATTTGTTATCCTTACGTTAAATTGCGCAAGAATTTTCTAAATTTACGCAAATTCTTACTTTTATAATACATATTCTTGCGCAATAAGTCAATAGTTGATTTCTGCAGGCAGCCCTTGTCCATCACCGATTGTTATTATGCCAGGTTTAAAAAACGCGAAACTTCCACCTGCAAGTTGAGGAGATGGAAGTCCTTCGAGAGATTTACAAATACTTTAAATATTAATTGTTATTAGTACTGAAGAAAGTTAGAAGTATTTTCAATTCATCCACTTATTTATTGCTTGCAAGTTGGAACAATTTACTTCCTTGGCAACATCTCCTGAGCAGCGGAGTTTATTCTTGATAGCAATGTGTATTGCCCCCCTCTCGATAACAATACAAGAAATTACCTCCTGTTTTTTATACCTTGCGAAGGCAGGATGGTTTGACCCATTTCAGATGGGTTATGCGCGCGGTGACGCTATTTCGACGATTTCAAACAATCTAAACGGTTAATTTGGTGAATATAGTTCTTTTCTTTGGTTCATTTGCAGAAGCACTGGTTTCCAGATACTTCAAACCCGCTGAAGCTGCCATAAGAACACCTTTCGGCAAAAAAGTCCATAATCATCAGCACCTGGAAATTCACCCCCCTGAACAGGTTCACCAGGCGATTGTTCCTCCTCATACTTACCCGGACAAATTGTCGGAACAACTATTGCGGAAACCTCGCTCATTTTGGGCGGTGATAATTATCACAATCTTTTCCCTGGTGCCCTCTTATTCTGGGTTTGGGTTGGCCAACTAGTTGTAAACCTGGCAGGAATAAATCTTACATTTTCGATTCTTTTAATCACCTAAACAATCCTTCAATATTTTAATCACTCCCTCATGGCTGATGACCGGTTCAACCAGCCGATGTGTACTCCCTATGGCTTTATTTCGGCAGTTGTCTTCGCACTGCCCACAATAAGCACAACGAGTTGGATAATAAGTCAATCGATATCGGTCGCGAGAAGTTTTTTCCAAAACAAGTGCGTCAGCCGGGCAATCTCGAACACATAACCCACATCCCGTACATAGATCAGCATTAAATACAATCTCGCCCCGGTAACTAACAGGTAACTCAACAGGCGAATTTGGATACGCTGTTGTCCCTGGAGGTCTTCGCAACGCGTCAATCACCGCGGAAATTAATCCAAATTGTTTTAAGAATTTTTTCATATATCAGACACCCATCAGGATTACAAAAAAGAGTTGCAACAACCCTATTGGAACTAAAATACGCCATCCCATTCCTGCCAGTTGGTCTATCCGCATGCGGGCAAAAATAGCGCTGGCAGTACTGAGTAATACAATCATTAATAGAGATTCAATTATAAAGATAATCCCGGCAAGGTATGGATTGGCAGATAACTGCCCAAAGAAAAGGTTTATCAACAAGAATATTCCCAAGATCGCCTGAACATTCATCACTATTCGCCAAAACGCGAGCTTACCGCCGGTGTATTCAGTCAACGCACCAGCCACAACCTCCGATTTTGCTTTGGGAATATCCAGAGGATTGCGCTTTAATTTTCCAATTAATCCGATAACTGCCAGTCCAAAACCAACCGGTTGGTATAGAATAAAAGGTCCAAAATCACCCTGTGTCTTGAGGATTTGGCTCACCGACCAGGAACCTGCCAATATTGCGGGGCCACTCAATGCAATTATTAGCGGCACTTCATAGGAGAAGAATTGAAGCAGCGACCTTCCTCCTCCAAGGAGGCTATATATTCCAACGGAAACCACGCCAGCCAGGTAATAAGCCAGAGTAGGGATGCTTAATAAGAAAATAATCACAATCAGGTCGCCTTCAAACGAAGACCGGTAAAACCCTGCAACGGGGATATAAAATCCCGCCGTCATTACCGCCGCCAGTGAAACCAATGGCAGGGCGGTCGCGATTGTCTCATTAGAACCAATTGGCAACAAATCTTCTTTGCTGAATAATTTAATCAAATCTGCCAATGGCTGAATAATTCTAGGTCCAACCCGGCGCTGAAAACGAGCTAGAATTTTTCGATCCAACCATTCAAACAATAATCCACAGGTAAATTGAAAGAATAGTCCTGGGAATATCATGAAGGAAAATAAGAAATCAAACATGATTTTTTATCTGTCCGCGCAAGCAATACACAGGTCCACCCCCGCGAGAACTACGGGGATATCAGCCACATGTATGGATGATAATTGTGCAGGCAAGATGCCTAATGCAGGTAATGTTGGTGTTCTAATTTTTAGCCTGGCAGGCATATCTGTTCCATTACTTCTCAAATAATAAAACAATTCCCCTCTGGGTGCTTCTGTACGCACAATTACTTCACCTGGTGGCACCTTTCTAGGCGCTCGGATTTCTATTGCGCCTACAGGCAAATTGTTCAAGATTTTTTCACACAAATTAATACTTTCTCGCATTTCTTCCACTCGAAGAATTGTTCGCGACCAGGCATCACCGTCCTGACGGGTGATCACATTAAATTCCAACCGGTCATAAGGTGGAAGTGGGGCATCCCTCCGAAGGTCAATATCCACACCCGATGCCCTGGCAATTGGTCCTACAACACAATACGCTTTGATTTGTTCTACTGTGATAGGCGCAACTCCCTTTGTGCGCGCTTTCAGGCTGCCATCATGGTCCATCACCTCCAACAGCTTGTCAACTTGCACCCGTAATTCGGAAAGCATGGTTAATAGCATATCCTGGTGATCAGGGGTAATATCACACCGCACCCCGCCAATCTTATTTACCGCGTGGGTCACCCGCCCTCCTGAGATAACCTCCATCGAGTCTAGAACCATTTCCCGGTCGTGCCATGTGTGCATAAAGATTGTATCCAAACCAATATGCTTTGCCAGGATCCCCAACCAAAGCAGATGACTATGAATCCGTTCCATCTCGCACATTAAAGCCCGAATATACTGCGCCCTTTCCGGGATTTCAACACCCAAAAGCTTTTCAACACCATAACAGTATGCGGTTGTATGTACATGGGAGCAAATTCCACACACACGTTCGATTAAGTGTATGTTTTGTGTGTAGTTGCGTTTAATCGCCAATCGCTCAATGCCTCGATGAACGTAACCTAAGCGCATATCACAGCCAAGCACACGTTCTCCAGAGATATCAATATTAAATGAAATTGGCTCTTTAATCAAAGGATGTTGCGGACCAATTGGTATGCTAATTTTGTTCATCTTCATTCTCCAATAAAAGCATGGGGGGGACGCCTTGCCAATCATCTGGTAAAAGTAAAGGCGGCATGTTGGGTCGATTTACGAAACGCACCCCGTACATTTCAGACACTTCACGTTCATAAAAATCTGCGCCTGGTATGATGTCTATAATCGAAGGAATTTGTGGGTTGTCACGCTTAAGGATTGTATGAATTGAGAGTCCTTTTCCATTCCAAAAATGGTAAATTAATTCAATTTGGGATGGCTCTTTCACCCATTGTTGACCTGTAATGGCTGATAAATGGTAAATTTTAAATTGATGTATTAGAGCTTCAATTACCGGGCGCACGTATTGTGGTGAAACACCAATTCCAAAATCATTAGGGATGGTGTTAATTAAATGTATGGATTGGCTGATTTCATTCTTAAGAATAATTATTATCTCTTCCATCTTTAATGATTCCATTTTTATATTCCCTTCTGAAGCTCCAGTAAACCCTTAATAATCGCCTCAGGTCGGCACGGACAACCCATCACATACGCATCTACCGGGATTACTTTATCAACGCCCCCCATAATATTGTCACTCCCATAAAACACACCACCGGATATGCTGCAAGTGCCCACCGCAACAACATATTTAGGCGACGGCATTTGAACATATATTTGCCAAAGACCTTCTTTGGTTTGCTTTGTAACCGGCCCGGTGCATAGAAGAACATCGGCGTGCCGTGGTGTACCTTCTACTAACACACCCAACCGCTCTACATCATAACGAGGGGTTAGTAAATCCAAGATTTCAATATCACAACCATTGCAGCTGCCAGTATTAAAATGGATCACCCACAACGAGTTTTTCAGTCCCCAGCGATATACTTTATTAATTAATTTGCCTAGCATTCAATTCTCCATTAATTTAATTGGATCGGTGTTCCGCCAACGCGAATGCACTTATGAACATTCCAATCAAGTAAACCACACCAAATAACAGCGACGCTCGGTTTGAAGAAAATGTCGAAATTATCAGGGCTGACACGTGCAGCACAACAAAGAGTAATCCAATCCTAAAAAATGTTTTATAGCTAAAAATATACTCACCCGCAGGTAGACTCTGACCACTGGAATACGGTAAATATTTTTCGGGATGATCAGTCCCTTTGGCTGAATATTTTGACACACCCAGATACATCAAGGTGAATAAGCCCAAGAATAAGGCAAACACAATTGGAGGAGTATAAAAAAATTGGTTCATCATGGTCCCATCCACAAAGAAAACCGTCCTAGAAGAGATAAAAGCGGACCGGGGAAGACACCTAAAGTGATTACAAGCAAAGATAAAATCAATAACGGAAGCGACATCCAGGCAGAAATTGGCGTTTGAGTTTGAAATATCATTTTCTCTGGATGTGACCTCTTACCTTTTTGATATTGGTTTACCAACATTGGCAAATACCCGCCAAGTCCAATTACCGAACTGATTAAGAAAACCACCAGGCAAATTAGTGCGAATAGATCTTTTGCAGCCAATGCGGCAGAAAAAACCATCCACTTGCCGGTGAACCCGGCCAACAATGGAATACCAGCCAGCCCTGCCAGTGATACGCTGAAACAAAATGTGGCTAGTGGGGCGTGCTTGTTCACACCTCTAATTCGATCAATTTCATCAGTGCCTAATGTGTATTCATACACACCAGTGGATATGAAGGCTAAAGTCTTCATGACAGCAATAGCAAAGAACATGAACAAACTGGTTGTAAACGCTTCTGTTAATCCATATGAATACCCAATACCTAGAATAAACATGAGATACCCTGTTTGCGAAATGGAAGAATAAGCTAAAAATCTACGTAAATTCTTCTGTTTCAGGGCTTTTATAGAACCAAGCAGCATATTTGCCAGAGAAAAGACCATCAAGTAGGTGCCCATCTCAACTGAGGTTAATCCCAAGCCTATACAGATCGGTGGAAATATGAACAAAACGCTCTTAGAAACTACACCGGAAAGTAGACCTCCAACAACACTTGGCGCATTACTGTACACATCAGGAATCCAGGTATGTAATGGTACTATCCCAGTTTTTAGGCTGAATCCAAGTAAGA
>Ga0351926_1058_pt1 | contig 14036 bp, 14 predicted proteins | sample BONcelT113001D10_FD_206837 | JGI IMG/M metagenome (GOLD analysis project Ga0351926, IMG submission 206837) | Enriched cells from coal bed in the Powder River Basin, Montana, United States - BONCAT cells T11 rep2 HSBNCT.T11.300.1.D10 ...
TTCTTCTCAATGATCAGCAGCCGATAGTTGTGGCGTTCGACCGGTACGGTAAGAGTCGTGCCGTCGAGCCGCGGCGCCGGGGCGTCGGGGGTGATGGTGGCGGGTCCGCCATGGCCATGGACGGTGAAAAAATCCACGTGCAGTGGCGATCAAGCGGGCGTCACCCATGATGAACCAGAGAAAAGCGTGCGTATCGAGGAGTACCCTCACGGCATGTACTCCTGGAAGTCGTCCAACGGAGCATCGAAATCGTCGGCCATGAAGATTTTTCCCCGGGCGCTGCCGAAGCACGGACGAGGTTGGCCGGCGGCTACCGGCACCAGTCTTACCGCGACCTGATCGTTTTGCGCGATGACTACTTCCTCGCCTCGCACCGCTGCCAGGACCAAGTCCGGCAGACGCACCTGGGCTTCCGCCATGGTTATCTGAGTCATACGCAGCTCCTCCCCTCGAAACTCGCTGTACCCGTTCGGCCGTGAGTCGAGCCTACTACGGGGCTTTCCATCTGGCCCGCGATTTCGTGGAGAGTTGTGGCGTCACGTTGCCCAAGACCGCGAAGGCTCACGACAAGCTCCAGTGGTGTCTGGCTCAGTCGGGCAGGATTCAGTTGCCGCCCGTGGCCGAGCGGCTGAACTCGCTTCGCGCGGCGCGGAATGTGGTCGACTACGATTTGACGTCCTGGTGGTTCAGCAAACGCGGCAGTGTTCTGGTCGCCATTCGGCGCAGTCTGGCCAAGACCGAAACCTGGCGGCAAGGATCGTCGATACAATCGCCAAAACCGAAAACAGGGTCTGACCCCAGCAATGACCCGGACGTCTCCGTGGGGCAGCGTTTCACTGGGCGGCCAGCGCGCCCAGTTGAAATCGCAGTTGAACAGCCTGATGGCCCGTGGATCGTCAGAGGATAACCTCGGCTCGCCCGCCGCAGCTTGCGCGGCGACGACAGCCGAGGCCGCAACAACCAGACTTCCCAAACAGAATCGAATTCCGCAAAGACTCACGGCCATCATGGTTCGCTCACGCTTTTCAATCATGTGGTTGCTTTGGGACTGGTGGCCGTGGCGGCCGTTGTCGCGCTCATCGTGGTACTCGCGGGGAAACGGTCTGGTCGGCCGGAGTTGCCCGCCGAGCAGGAAGGAATCGCCCGGGTGACCAGCGAGTCGGACAGTTCTTGGGGTAACAGCATGCGGCCTCGCATTGGCGAGCCGCTGCAGCCGGGACGCTTGGTTACTCGACGTTTACGGGCAGAACATACTCCGCGAAATAATCTAGCCCGGGCTCGTAAACCCCTTTGCCGTCTTCTCGTTGGCGATAGAGTTGCCAACGAATCTCGCTCGTGCCGGCTTTGACCGCCCGATAACGCACTAAATACTTGCCGCAGGTGGTTTTCGTACCGAATTTCTCATCGGGGTTGAAGAAAGCTCCAGCTGTGGGCTCGCCAAACTTCGAGTCCGAGTAGCATACGTCATAAGTTTCTCCGGGTTTCGCACTCAGGGAGAGCTTGGAGATTTCGTCTACGCGAAGCACGCTTTCGTTGGTGATCTCCGGCAAGGTCTTATTGGGCCCGTTTATATTGAATCCTTCCTCTTCCTCTCCGGCGTGCCTCGGCCTAGCACCTGGATACCAACGGGCTCCCTCTTGATTGATAAAGGTGTAGAGTTCTACGTCAAACTCCTGGCCAACGTTTACGGTCACAGGAGCAGGAGGGGCGGGATCCCAAGTGTTGCGACCGTACACAGCGTAGGTTTTGCCGAACATTGCCCCTGCCCCTTTTCCCGACTTCACCCACCTGAAAAGATTTGGATTGGCGCATTCGGCGTCCTCTTTTGTTGGGTCGAAACCTACATACAGATTCCGCCACATTTCCGGAAAATTGGCCGCAGGCAGAACGTGACACTTATTACATGATTGGGCCGCCGCAACCTTCCGCGAGTCTTGTTTTTCCTTTTCAGGCGCGGGGCAATAGGCGTAACGGAAGGAAACCAGTTTGCCGTAGGGGTAGGGAAAAGGACCAAATCGTTGCACGTTGGACTCGCCCCATGTCTTTGGCAGCAAAACTTGATCGATCACATGGATGACACCATTGGAAGCTGCGATGTCCGGCTCAAGCAGGCCGGCAGGGCCGATGAGGACGCGCCCGCCAGCGAACTTCGCAGGGATCTTTGATCCCTGGAGCGTGGCTGCCTCGCCGGCCTGAAGGGCTTTGCCAAGCGTCACCTTGCCTGAAATGACGTGATCTTTGAGGAGCTCCGCAAGCTTATCCTTGTTTTCGAGTTTGAGCAATTCCTCCACCGTGCCCTTGGGCAGTTTGGCAAAGGCCTCATCGGTCGGAGCGAATACCGTGAAAGGCCCCTCGCCTTTCAGCGTCTCGATAAGGTCGGCTGCCTTTACGGCCGCGACGAGCGTTTTGAAGGATCCGGCCGCGTCGGCGGTATCAACGATGTCTTTCTGCTCAGCAGCAGACATAAACAGCATCAGCGCGATTGAACTCAAACTAGCAATCATGACAAGGATTCCTGTTACACGGAAACGAAACACGGGTGACGCAGGCTGCAGAGTATTTGAAACGTCATTTGGAAGTGGCGTAAGGGTCGGATGCTGCACATGTGCAAGGCAACCTTCGAGCAGCTCAGCGACTTGAACGGCTGAATCGAAACGATCATCTCGACATTTCGAAAGCAGCTTCATCACAATCTGTTCGAGCCATTCAGGCACATCCGGATTGATCTCACGAATCGGTCTCGCGGTGTCGTCGGTGATTCGACGGAGGACGGCGTAGCTGGTTTCGGCTCGGAAGGGTGGATGGCCGGTACACAACGCATAGAGCACACAACCGAGACTGAACAAATCACTGCGACCATCGATCGCTTCGCCTCGGACTTGTTCCGGTGACATGTAGTGTGGGGTGCCAGGATGGAAACCGCTACGAGTCAAACCGGCGTCATCTTCGGCCCGAGCTAATCCGAAGTCGGTCAGCAGCGCGCGATCGACTCCTTCATCGAGCAGGATGTTCGATGGTTTGACATCGCGATGAATTAGCCCTTGAGCATGTGCGGCGGCGAGTCCTTTGGCGGTTTGCATGCCGATGCGCAGAATTTCGCACACTTCCAGCGGACCATCGCGATCGAGTCGCTGTTGTAATGATCCGCCCGCAATGTACTTCATCACCAGGAACGGCTGCTTCCCAGGACCATCGCCCGATTCCACGTTGTGAATTGCGACGACGTGTTGATCGACCACTGCGGCCGCTGCACGGGCTTCGCGGGCAAACCGTTTTCGAGCGGATCCACTCTCGGCCAAGAACGGAGCCAGCAATTTTACCGCGACAGGTCGATTCAGTTCCGTGTCGTACGCTTTGAAGACCACACCCATGCCGCCGCTACCAATCAAGCGTTCGACATCATAGCGACCGATGCGGCCCAGCATTTCTGGGTGCGACGGAGGGGACAACAAGTGCTGCGCCATCGACTCGGTCCAGGCAACTGCAGAACGCTCGATGTTCGGTGGATATTGCCAACGATTTGCATCACCATCAAGCTCGACGGTCGGTTCTTTGATCGACAGCGCTTGGCGAGCCTTTGTCCAGTCTTGCGAAGCGGCTGCTAATTCATCGAATCGCTGCTGACAGCGCACACATTGTTCGAGATGCTCAAGAATCAACTCGTGATTCGTGGCTTGCTCGCCGTCCTGAAGCAAGGCTGAAAGGTTGTCCTCATCGCAAGGATGTGTTGTTCGTGTCTGTTTGCCAATCATTGCTCTTTCTCAAACTGTTGGACAATCTCCTTGATGCGATTCATGACGCGACCACGAGCCATGTAAACGCTGCCTGGACGCATCTTCAACTGCTTCGCGGCGTTCTCGACCGATAGGTTTTCAACGTGAGTCAACCAAAAGGACTGCCAAACATTTTCCGCGACCGAATCGCGAACCTTTGAAGCAGCCCATTGAAACACGGCTTGTTCGTATTGCAGATCGAGCTGCGAGGAAAGGCTGTGGCGGCTTTCGGCAAGGTCCGCCAACAGTCGCTCGGCGGCTTCGCCATCCTGTCCAAGTGGACGAGTCGCCCGTCGCGTCAGCATGTCAACCGCTTCATTGCGAGCGACGCGTAGCAGCCAGGCTCGAAAACTACCGCGATCCTGGCGTTGAAGCCATTTGGGCAACGCCTGCGAGACCGCCAGTAGTACTTCCTGCACCAAATTCTCGGTATCGGCGGCTTGAAATCCATGCCGACCAGCGACGCGCGAGATGACAGGAACATAGATCGCCACGAAGTCATTCCAAGCCGCCACATCTTCAGCATTCTGAAGCCGCAGGATTAGGCTCGCTCGGGTTTCTGGTGGACTGGGAAGCATGTTTTTCCGCCTGGCTGGTGAATCGCTCTAACAAGAAGACTCACTCAAGCCTCCGGATTACACAAGCAAAATGAAAATTCTAGTAAATTTATAGTTAACAGCCGTCGACACCGAAGGCCACCTCCCCGGTTGGCTTGCCCAGCCGACTGATAGGACTCGTGTCCACCCGGACAGACGAGAGCGCAACCGTCTCGCCCCTTTTTTCAGGCTTTTCTGCCATCGAAACCCCTCGTGCTATGGAACTTGCTTCTGCTTTACTGGGGCGCTCACTGCTGTTCGACCGCTTTTGCTGGGGTACTCACGGGTACTCGCTGCCACTGGTAGTCGCTGCTGTTTGACTGGGGTGTTCACTGCTGTCTGGAATGTTCTGTTGGGGATTCTTGGCCCTGTTTCGGGACTTTCAACCCTGTCTTTTTGTTTGACCGTGTCTTTCTGCTCGCTCCGTCTGTCGCTGCTCTTTCGCTGTCTGATGGCGGTCCCGATTTTTGCGCCCGGTTTTTTGTCGGCGGGCCCGTTTTTCGCTGACGGCCCCCGGATTTGCTCGGCTCTGCTAATCGCGGCCCCGAACTTAAAGGAGTGTTTTCACAACCTGCCATAAGAGCGGGGTACAAAATGGGGGGTCTTGCGACCGACGCAGGCGAGAAAGGCGACAATGGTGTGATCTGGGCGCGCATCGTCAGCGCTCCGCTTGGTTGGCGGCGAAAAAAAAAAGCTCAGAAGAAATCCCGCCAATCGGGTCCGCTGGTTGGCCTTAGAGGAACTCAGGGTCGAGTACCAATTCCAGGTCGCACCGCGGTTCGGGGACGTGTGGCGTTCGCCCGGGCGGGCCTCGGGCGCTCGCCAGCGTGCGGAGCGGGCCCTCCCAGAGGCCGCAGCGGCGTAGAACTTGGCAGTTGGCCTTCGAGTCGCTGTTCGAACCGGCCTGCGGGTCCGACCTGGCGAGTATCAGCCGTAATACCGGACGAGGTGTTCGCCCTTGTCGGGGATGTGCTGGGTGACTTCAGCCAGGAAATCGAGGGCACTGAAGACCTGGAAGTTGCGGCGCCGTCCACCTCGCAAATCGGCACTGGCCGCTCCCAGGGAAGCGGCGGCAGTGATCCTGTTCGGCCCGATACGGCACTGATCCGCCGTCGGTCAGGCGGACCACTCGTGCCAGGCTGAACGGACAAAGCAGGATGTACTGGGGCACAAGCAGGGCTGGGATTCTCGAAGGCATGACGACCGGTGTCCCAAGGCCCCAGCTTTCGCGGAACGTCGCGTCTTCAAAGCCATGGCGTCCCACGACGATCCGATTGCCCCGGCTTGACCGTTGTCCCGATCCTGGGGTGTAATGCAGGAATGCCCGACTTGACAAAAGGAAGCGCCCGGCATGGCTAACGAAAGGGAAACATCCCGATGAATTCATTACTTCTTGTTGGCAGTCTCGTGTTGACGGTGCCCGCGCCGCTGCAGGCCGGCGCGGCGACCAGCAACATTACTCCTTCCTTGGGAACGCGGATCGTGGGCGGCTTTGCCCCTTATCCGGCCGAGCACATTCACGACGAACTGCACGCCCGCTGCCTGGTGTTGGACGATGGCCAGACCCGGCTGGCGCTGGTGGTTTGCGATCTGCTGGGCCTGCACCGTAGCGTCAGCGTCGAAACGCGGCGGCTGATTGAAAAGGAAACCGGCATACCGCCGCAAAACGTCCTGATCTCCGCCACCCACACGCATTCGGCCGGAACGGCGCTGGGCCAAAACCGCTACGCCAACGAGCAGGAGCTGGACGACTACCAGCGGTTCGTCGCCCGGCGGATCGCCGACGGCGTGCGACGCGCGTTGAATCTGTTGCGACCGGCCGAGATCGCCTTCACTCGCGTGGACGTGCCCGAACAGGTCCATAACCGCCGCTGGCGGATGCGCGAAGGGACCGTGCCGCCCAACCCGTTCGGCAAGATCGACCAGGTGAAAATGAACCCGCCCGTCGCCAGTCCCGATCTGATCGAGCCGGCCGGGCCGGTCGATCCGGCGGTTTCGATCATCGCCCTGCGCGAGCCGGACGGGCGACTCATCTCGGCGTACTGTGCCTACTCGCTGCACTATGTCGGCGGCAGCGGGCAGGCGCACGTCTCGGCCGATTATTTCGGCATGTTTTGCGAGTCGTTGAAGCGCCGCCAGCCCGGCGGGGACGTCGACCCGCCGTTTGTCGCCCTGTTGGCCAACGGCACCAGCGGCGACATCAACAACATCGACCGGCTCAATCCGCGCGGCAGCCGCGTGCCGTACCAGCGGATGCGCGAGGTGGCCGAAGACGGGGCCGGCAAAGTCCAGGCGGCACTCGACAACATCCAGTCGTGGCAAGACCACGTGACGCTGGATGCCCGCTCGCGCGAATTGCAGCTCGACTGGCGGACGGTCGAGCCGGAACTGCTCGAGTGGACGAAGGCTGTGGAAGCCCAGGCGCCGTGCGTCCCCGGCGGCAACGTCCCGGTCGGCGCCACGTTTGCCACCGAGCGGGATTGGGTTCAGCGGCTCAGCTACGCCGGCCGCATCCAGTTGCTTGCCGAAGCCAATGGACCCGCGCTGGTGCCGGTGCAAGTGTTGCGGATCGGCGACATCGCCATCGGCACCAGCCCGTGCGAAACGTTCGCCGAAATCGGCCTGGAGTTCACACAGCACAGCCCGCTGCCCCATTCGTTCATGGTCTCGCTGGCGCACGGCTATATCGGCTACCTGCCCACACCACGGCACTTCGAATTGGGCGGCTACGAGACCTGGCCCGGCACGAATTACCTCGAACCGCAGGCGTCGGTCAAAATGCTCGACGCGCTGATGGAAATGACCGCCGAAATTGGGTCCCAAGAGGAAGCCCGCCGCTTTTGATGCCGCTCTCTCTGGGTTACCATCACGCCCGTCACCGGACGGCAAAACTGCACTGGGGGAATCACCATGACTCGTTCTTCTATTTCATCCGCCACGGCGTGCTGGCCGGAGTTCGTCAAGGCCGCTGGAAACTGCTGCGGCACCAGGATAAACTGGAACTGTACGACTTGCAGGCCGACCCTCGGGAATCCACCAACAAAGCCGAGACACACGCCGAGATTGTCCAACGCCTGACGAACCGCATGAAACAGTTCGAGGCGGAAGTGCGCCAAAACAACCACCCCGCCGGTTTCCTCGAATGACGCCCGAGCACAGCCACCATGAGCCACCCTCCGCATTCCAAACGACGTCTCCTTCGAGCCGCTCATGGAGCAAATGGGATCCGCGTCGGTTCGTCGGACCGATGAGCGCAACGATTGGTCAAACTTGAAAGGTCCGTGCGCCCGGCACGCGAGGTGGCCCATTCTGGTCGCCCGGAAAGTGCGAACCTCGGTCCCACGCGGCGCGTCTATAATGATTTGAAATGGTCGTCAGGCGAATCTGGCCAGTGACGCTGAAGCACTCTAAACTGCCCGGCGAGACGTTGCGAGACGGAGCTGCGAAATGGATGCCCAAACATACATCGGTCGAATTGATCAGATCAAAGACAACTGTGACCAGATGAAAGCAGAGCTCGGTCGACTCTCCGATGCAATTGACGTGATTCGACATGAAATCGAGTCGGGCTTGACCGCAGAAAACATCCCAACCCTCGTGGCGTCACTCGGCGCGATGGAACTCGCTCGAACGCAACGTGGAGTGGACTACGAAATCTCCGACTTCGCCGGTTTTGCTCGCTTTCTCCGGGGATTGGCTGCAAAGAAAAGGATTACAACGTGGGAGCCGATTGGCGATCCGAAAACTGAATCGCTGCTCGCGCTCTGCGAGAAGATGTGGCCACTTCTCTTCTATCGCGAGATGGTCTGCGGGTTCTTGAAGGACGCAGGCAAGCTCGACGAACGCCGCATTTCTGCTGGAATGATGAGTCTGCTGGGTGCGCTTCAGGGTGACTTGGCGTACATCGAAGACTCAGATGAACGCGTTAGGAATCTATACTCACAGTTCTCGGACGAAGTAATCGAACCTGCGCTGGGTATTTCCGTCGAGGCGATGCTGACCGGCTTTTCTGAGATTCGTCGATTGATTCCTGCTCGAATCGCGGAATCAATCGACAAGCAGCAAGGTGCGCGGAAAATCCATGACATATTTAAGGCGGCGTCACACAGGATTGAATCTGAAGAGGAAATGAAGGCATTCTTGGAGTCGCAGCTCGGTTTTGAGCAAGCGATGAGAGACGCGCACGCCGGCTACATGATCCAAGGTCGTCTGTTTGTATTTGAGCCGAAGGATTTTGAACCAAGTATTGGTGACCGAGCGAAGTCTTTTCTGGATGCGTTTTCGTTCACGCCTGGCGAAGCCAATCACGACTATGGCTCCCCATATGACACGAGTGTGCATCGAAGTCGTCCGTTTGCAAGTGTCGGAGATGACTACTTGCTCTTTGATCCTTGTTACTGCTATTTCGCGCCGCTACACAGGCTTAGGGAGTGTTTCTCGACAGACCGGTTACGTCAGCGCTTGACTAAACGCCGCGACAAAGAACTTGAAGAAGTGGCTGACCGGCTCTTTGGTGCAGTAATCAATGCCGATGCCAAGTATCACTCGTACTACATCGCAATTGATGAAGATGGCCGACTTGCCGAACGCGACATGCTCCTGATACACAATGGCGTTGCGTACATCGTCGAAAGCAAGGCTCGGTGGCTTCGATCAGTTTCGGAACATAAGGGCAACATCGACAAGATCCAGGGTGACTTCAAGAAGACGATTCAAGAAGGCTACGAGCAGTGTGTGTCTGTAATCAAATACATCAAAAGTAATCCTGACGGAGCAGCTCTTTACGATTCCGATAAGCCAAATCGCCAAGTCGTTGAGGTAATTACTCACATTCCGCACCTTCTTTTGAAGGTTTGCAGACCGCCTGGAGGTATGCCAAGGAGTTTGATCAGCTTTTCTTGCACGGGCGAGAGTTCGGCCAGTTGCCTCAGTTGCGACGCGCCGTTCTTCACGATGACGATGCAGAGAGTACTAAACGCATTCAGGATGGCGGGACCCGTCGGGGCAGGACTGGGTCGATTCTCTGGGTATAGACCATACATGGGCTTTCCCTGAAGACTGCGACGAACTTGACGTTCCATCAGGCTCAGCACGATCAGTGCCCACACCACGATGCAGAGGAGGCCAGCGATGCGCTCCGGCTTCTCTAAGAACATCGGAGCCACGGCCAAGGGACCTTTCAAGTAGTGCATGCGCTGCTCGACGCAGATTTGACTCTTGTATTCGCCCAGGATCGACGCCGTCGGGTACTGGCGGATAGGATAGTCCGTCTTCAGGATATAGGCGCCTTCCAGCTGTTCCCAACGCTCCACGGCCTTCGCGTTGAGGCCCCAGGTCAAATGATATCGATTCTTGCGACAGGTCAGGGCGTACTCGAATAGCTCACCTTCTGAGTATTTTGCCTTTGCCGACTCAAGCCGTCGCACAATCACATCCTCCGTCTTGAGGCTGTACCGGTTGAGGTTCCGCGTCACGGCCTCAAATTCCGCCTGAATCTTCGCCACATGGCGTTCCCGCGTGGCCTTTTCCTGTCGAGCCTTCGCTTGACTCCACACAAACACCACGCGATGCTTCGAGGTGACCTTCCGGCCATTCACCTCTCCGCTGATGCTGTCCAGCATTTCACAGGCGAGATACTGATCACGTTTTTCCGGCGGCAAGCGTGCTTGACTCTTGGGAGCGTAGTCTACGGGCTGCAATTGCTCACGACGCTTCAAGAACTCATCCTGCAGCTTCGGCGAGAATACGCCGGCGCAGAGAAACTGTCCGCGGCCCGCTTTAATCGTCAACAGGTTCTCCGGCGTATCGAGCTTACAGTCAGCGACATACTTCAGCCGTGTGTTGGACGGCAATCGCTTTCGGAGTTCCTTAAGGTTCTCGATATGCACTGGCGATTCCGCGGCGTTCCCGTCCAACGGCAAATGTCCGATCGGCACGCCACCATCATGCGTCACATTCAGACCCAATTGAATCTGTTTGACATTCTTACGGCCGCTCTTCGTCCGACCGTAGGCCGGTTGAAGCGGACCTGACTCCTCCCCTTCGGTCGAAAGCTGTCGCTCGTAGCTCCCATATAACTCGACCCCGGTGATGTCGAAATGAACGTGAGCCACATCCAAATCAAAGTTACGTATCGAACTTATCACCAATGCCGTCTCAACCTGGGCGCGATATTCGGAGAGACGCTCCAAAGCCCGCCCGAGAAGATCGTCGTTGAGCTGCTCGGCCGTGACTCCGTAGTACTGAGTCACCCCTGCGTTCTGAGCCCATTCCCCGACTCGCATCAATGCCTTGGGATTGAGCATCCGATTGAGAATCAAAATCTCAGCAAGCGTCCCTAACGAAATGTTTCCCTCCCACGGGACAACGTCATCCACGATTTTCGCAACACCGAGTTTCTTTAAGTATTCCGCGATGGCAGGAAACGCGCCGATAATCTCTGTATCGTACTGTATGCTCTTACCCATCCTTGGTACTCCATGCTAGGCCACCGATCCATCGTGACCCGCCTATTATGCCATCCCCGCGTTAGCTTGCCAAGATCAACTCGCATCGAGGGGTGCGGAATGTGAGTAATTAAGCCAACAAACATCACGGAGTTTGTTCCGATCGTCGTCCTAGACAGTTACTACGGTTACGTTGCGACACACCTCGAACCGTGGTTGGAAGTCTGCGAAGCAGTGGGGTTTCCGTGGGTCGTAGACCGGGATGCGCTGGCTACGTTCGCACTGAAATTTAGGTCGGCCGATCAATTCTTGCGTTTTGTAACGTGGCGGCGGAGTGTGCAAGGCGTGGCCCTGAATGAAGACGAACTGTGCTTCGCCGGATACTTCCTTCGTCACGGTGCCCATGAGTTTCCGGAAGGGGCCGACATGGTTCAGCTTGACCAGAATTACTCTGACATTTTCGAGGAAGAGTATTTCCGTCAGAAGGGTTGGGATATTCCGGATGACAAGGATTTCGTCGGGCAACCGCATTGGGCTGGAATGCGTCATGACGGCGACGAAATTGTGTTTAGTTTGGGTGACCAAGAGACCGAGTCCATCAATATACGAACTGGCAAGTTCACAGATTTAACGCAGCGGCCACCGGAAGGCCGAAGTAATCGCGTCGGACGCAACGAGCCGTGTCCTTGTGGCAGCGGATTGAAATACAAAAAGTGCTGCCTCAGAAAGTAGCCATACGCTGATGTGTGACAATGACTGCCGGAACGACGTCGGTCACGTCTTTTCCTAAGATGGCGCGTCCTTCATGCGACGAGTGGGTGCCGGCGGCAGCACACGCACATTCCCTGATGCCGCGCCAAAGCGCCTCGGTCACATCGACCGACGCATGTTTGCAGTTCGAGTGATAAGAGCATCTCGGGATGTGATTCATTCCGGTACTTCAGGGGAAGCATAAGCTGCTCTTGTGTTCGTTCGACAATCTTGCCACGGCCGCTGCCGCGTCTTATCATCACGGAAACCCTAGACTGCACCCAAGGAGCCGCTGCCATGAATGACGCCGTGAATGATCTCGGGCCGTGGCGCCGTCGCCCGCGCCCTTGCCTGCTTGCTGGTGTCCGGCTGGTTCAGCGCCGCGACGTCCGTGCCCCTGGCGGCTGCCGAACGATACGTCGACGCGGCTACTGTCGAGATCACGCCGAATAAACCGGTGGCGCTGGACGGGCAGCGCCGGGTGCGGATTTCGAAGACGCCGGCGACACATATCTATGCCACCGCGCTGGCGCTCGAATCGCGCGAGGACGACCGCGCGCTGGATCAGGCGATCATGGTGTCGTGCGATCCGGTGTCGATCCGGCAGGGGATCGTGGCGAAGGTGCGAGACAAGCTGGCTGGCCGGCTGTCGGGCTTCGACTTGAAGAAACTCTTCCTCAGCGCCACACACACGCATACCGCGCCGGAGACCGAGGACGGCAAGTACGCGCTGCCGGAGACCGGCAATCATGCAACCCGGCCAGTACGCAGATTGCTCGCCGAACTTCCGCGGCATCGAGAGCTACGAGGATCACAACGTCGACGTGCTCTATTTCTGGGACGCATCGGACAAGCTCGTCGCCACCGCGATCAACGTGCCGTGCCCAGCGCAGGAGATCGGCAGCACTTCGTCCATCCACGCCGACTTCTGGGATGCAACTCCTGACCCGACCCCAACTTCTGACCCGAACCCGAAACTCGCAGGAGCCGGGAATCATGCCAGAGCCTGTCCCGAACCAGCTTCAGTATATGTCGAGCAGCTCGCCTCGCTCGCGGCGGGCCGCATGCGATTGGTCGATTCCTTCCGGGCGGCTGTTTCCGGCCGGCGGGCGAAGGCTTGATAGGTCCGGCAGGTCCGCCGGGTAGCCCATCAGCTCCCGATATAATTCGGGCGAGTGCTGTTGAGCCAGACGGATGACGGCAGGAAGTGTTCGACGGCAAACTTCCCGACGGAGTTCTGCCACAGTTCCCGATCCAGGCAGTAAACGCAACGAAAAGCGAACTCGTCGCGCAGCCAGGGACGGTAACTTTCCTGGCTGCCGTAGCCCTGCGGCCCGTGACGTCGCTGGTGGGGTTCCGCTGGATAATCGATGGCACCATCACACGCGCCCGGTAGCGTTGATCGCTCGCTGCTGCAGCGCTTCTTCCAGCAACTGCAAAATGACCACGGGACGCGGGCTGACGAGCCGCTGGTGAGCGGCCAGTTCATCCTGGAGTCGGTCCAGCTCGGCTTCTTCCGGGGGCGACAGCCCCTCGTTGTACTTCTTGTCGATCAGGACGCAACGTCGGGCGTTCCTGCTGTCATCCCAACCGCTCGCCGCCGCGGAATCCGCCGCTTCCGGCGAGATGCCTGCTCGCGTCTGCCCGATGATGGCCTCGAACAGAGGCTGGGCGTGCTGTTAAGCCTCGCGGGGAACGAGCACGTACCCTTGCCGGGTCCGCGGGTTCTCGACGACCAACGGTGAGCCGCCGCTCCGTTCCAGTTCTGCGACCTGTTCTGGCGTAAGTGTAGCTGTCATGCCTAAATGATACCATTTCGCCGCCCGCTTGGCCACCGGTCGGCCCCCCGCGTTTACCCGGCCCCCCGACTTGATGGATCTTCCGGCAGGTTGCCGTACCGATGCCCACGACGGCGCCAGGCGGGCTGGGTGCCCGCAACTCTGGCAACCGGCCGTTCTCGCCGTTCACCCGCATGGGTTCTGGCATGGGTTCTGGGGTCAGACCCTGTTTTCGTTTTTAATGATTGTTTCGACAATTTTTGCCGCCAGGTTTCGGTCTTGGCGAGACTGCGCCAAATGCTTCTCGGCACGACGGATCAGGTTGCTCACGCGGTCTGGATGGTTTAAGCCAAACGGCGCCGCCAGGTCGCGGAACGTGGCGGTCGTGTGACGATGAGCCAGGTACGGCCAACGCCGAGGATCGGCGGGGGTTGAGCCAATGGCCGTTGACTCAGCCGCGTGCTTGGACAGACTTGGTAAATCAGCCGCAGACGGAGGGGGAATTGGAGGCCACTCGTCGCAGCGTAACGCGGAACCAACCGTTCGGAAGCGAGGAATGGGTACAGTCGACCGCGAAGCACTTGGGACTCGAATCCATCTTGCGAGTTCGCGGTCGACCACCCGTTCCAATGATCCACAATGGGTTTGCCGATAAAGACCTCGACGATGATGACTGACGAGATGCACAGGCGT
>Ga0351926_1061_pt1 | contig 13869 bp, 9 predicted proteins | sample BONcelT113001D10_FD_206837 | JGI IMG/M metagenome (GOLD analysis project Ga0351926, IMG submission 206837) | Enriched cells from coal bed in the Powder River Basin, Montana, United States - BONCAT cells T11 rep2 HSBNCT.T11.300.1.D10 ...
TCGCGGTTGAGATGATTAAGCCCGCCACCAAATGTGCCCACCCACAGGCTGCGGTCGCTGCCTTCGGTGATGGCAAACACATTATTGCTGCTTAAAGAATTTGGGTTGACCGGAGAATGTTGGAAAAGATTGAACTTTCCGGAGTGAGGATTAAACTTATAAACCCCGTTGCTGTCTGTGGCCAGCCATACAATCCCAGCCGGGTCTTCGTAAATATCATTAATCGATTCGCTCCCCAAAGGCTGACTTTCAGCCAGGGATTGTTGAAAATGAGAAAATTCGTTTTGAATTGGCTGAAGTTGATCCAAACCTGCATTGGTGCCAACCCACAAACGCCCAGACTGGCCTAATTCGATTGACCGCACCTCATTGGAGGATAAAGAGCTGGTGATATTCGGGTCATGATTAAAGCGCTGAAATGATTGCAATAGGGTGTTATATTTCCCCAGTCCGTCCGCGTTGGTTCCGACCCAAATCTGGCGAAAAACATCTTCATTAATGGTGATGATTGAACCAAAGGGGATGGATTTTTCATCTTGTGGATCGTGAAAGAAGTGATGGAAACGGCCGCTTGCCCTGTCAAACCGGTCCAGCCCGGCGCTGGTGCCTACCCAAAGGTTTTGGTTGCTGTCTTCAAACAAGGCGTGAACGGTGTCGTTAGCCAGGCTGTTTGGATTGTCTCGCTGGTGGATATACTGTTTGAATGTGCCGGTCCGGCGGTCCATCAGATACAAGCCGCCATCCAGGGTGGCTACCCAAAAGTCGCCGTTATGGTCCTCCAAAATGGAACTGATCACCACGCCATTAATGCTGGATGGATCGCTTGCCGAGGGCATGAAACGGGTGAAATTTCCATTTTCGCGGTTAAAACGGTTTAGCCCGTACGCGGTTCCAACCCATAGGGTGTTTTGCCTGTCTTCGTACAAACACAATATATTGCTATTCGAGAGGGTGCTTTGATCGGCCAGATTGGATTGATAGATGGTGAATTCATATCCATTGTAAAGATTGAGGCCTGCAACGGTGCCAAACCACATAAAGCCGATGTGATCTCGTAAAATGGCATTAACCTGGTTATTGGACAAGCCATTTTCCTGAGTTAATTTATCAAAACGGTAGTTTGGAGTCTCTGATGTCGGAAGAGAACTTTGCCCAGCCGCGGGATGGAATACTAACAATTGCCCAAGCAACGCAATGATCAATGGGACAAGCAGAACGCGCCCGCAAAGATGGTTTTCGAACAGACGGCGGGTAATTGGGTTGTTGGTTGCGTAATCGCGAATGGCGCTTAATAGTCTAAATCTGGTGCTTTTTGGCATTTGATGAAAATCCTGAATGAATATACCTTGTCCAAGGTGCCTGCTGCAAGCCACTTTTTACAAGTATAATTGTTAAACAAAAGGTTTTCGAGTAAAATTTACCACAATAATGTAGATTTTCATAACAAGCCATTGATTGTAAGGTCTAACCATAAAAGAGGAATCATGCCATTTCGAATAGGTACCCCCGAATTAATAATTGTATTGGTAATTATTTTGCTTTTGTTTGGAGTTGGCCGCATTGAAAAAATTGCCGGGGAACTGGGCAAAGGGATAAAAGCGTTCAAGTCCAGCCTGTCTGATCAAAAAGACGGTGAAGAAAACGAAGATAAGAACGAAGACAAAGAGTAATCGCGCGAAATTCACCATTACTCATCGCAAACAATCATTCAATTAGGAAAGCATCTGGGATGCATTATGCAAATTTTTAATATCGGCTTTCCTGAACTGGTGTTTATATTCCTTTTGGCGTTAATTGTGCTGGGTCCACAAGATCTGGTGAAAACTGGCCGTCAGTTAGGAAAGTTAATTCGAAAAACAGTTAATTCTGACCTTTGGAAATCAGTTTTGGATACATCGCGAGAAATTCGTGACCTGCCGCAAAAACTGGCGCGTGAGGCTGGCGCGGATGAACTTCTTGAAGACTTAAACAAACTTAAGAACGCGCATCTGGGTGATATGGATTATGTAGAAAAGGAAATGTCAGCAAAATTTGAAGATGACCAACCCGTTATTGATCCGGGAATCTCCAAGCCTCCAGATGACCCAGCAGTATAACTACTAAATAAAACCAGGCGAAAAACACAGCAGATGCTTGCATCTGCTTTTTTTGCTGGTTAAACCACTTTAAAGCCTCAGGTGCTTATAATTTAATGAAACTGTAAGGTAATAGAATCTCCACTTTAAATGTGTTAAGATAATTGATAGATATAATTATGACGGCCGTGTGGGATTAATACAGGTAAGGTTTCTATTGGCATCTTTCACGAAGTCTGGGAAAAGCTCGATTCAAACGCAAGAGTCCCCCTCTGATTTTGCGAATCCATTGCCGTGGTTTTGTATCTTCCGCCCGGATGGCAGCTTGATTGATGTCAACCGTTCAATGAGACTGGCTTGTCATATCCCTAACCCAATTGTTGGCAATAATTTCTACTCAGTCCTTGCGGTTGAAAACCCGCAAGAATTACAGGCACAGTTAACCCAATTGAGCCTGGATGATGAGGAAATGGAGTTACAAATACCAGCTCATTTGCCTAATGCATACCCAATTAATTGGTCGTTCAGAGGCCAATTTTCTGCAGAAGGAAGGCTTCAAGAGATTATTGGAATTGGTGAACCGCAACCCCCCGGGGACTTGAGCACAAGTTTAATAAAAGAATTGATCCACAATGATCCAAACGCGGCGGTACTTTTGGACGCGGACGGCAGGGTGTTGGTAATTAATCAAATGGCGGCAACCTTAATAAATAAACCTTCTGAAGTCATTGTTGGCGAAAAATTAATTGATTTATACCCAGGTGGATTAAACAATCAACGGCTATCGGAAGCTCTTTCCGAAGTTTCAAAAGGGAAAAAAATCATATATACTGTTCACGCGCAAGGCAAATGGCTGGAGAATTCTATATTGCCTGTGCTGGATGAAACCGGCAAAATCACCCATTTCGCTTTCTACTCCCAGGAGGTTGATCAGAAATTTGGTTCTCAGGATGAATTATGGGACAGCCAGACAAGGTTGGAACTTGCCGCTCAAGGCTTACAAGATGGGTTGTGGGATTGGTTTGATGTTTCCCGTGACGAAGAATGGTGGTCACCAAGATTATTTGAGCTATTAGGTTACCGTCAGGGAGATTTTGAGCCCTCCTTTTCGGGCTTCATGGAAATGGTGCACCCGCAAGACAGGATGAGGTTACAGGCAGCCCTTCAAGAACACAGAGAACATCTCGCTCCTTATGATGTTAGCTTGCGGGTTATGCATAAGAGCGGGGATTACCGGTGGTTCCGTTCACGGGGACGCTCAATACGTGATCACAATGGAATGCCTGTGCGAATGGCAGGCTCCATGCAAGATATCACCAGCGAGGTGGAGGCGATTGAAGAGCTGGGCCGCCGCAACGATGAAATCCGCATGTTGTATGAGTCTGCCCGGCACCTTGCAGAATCACTGCGCTTAGAAGATATATATCTTTCTCTTGTCGCGATCTTGAAAAAAAAGATGTCCTGTGACAGCCTGGTAGTATCCAGCTACGACGCGTCTACAAAGTTGATCCGCTGCGAATATATTCTTCATGAAGATAAAGAAATTGATGTGAAAGAATTTCCATTAATTCCGCTGGAACCGGAAGGAAAAGGAACGCAAAGCCGTGTAATTCATTCCCGCGAACCACTATTGATAGATGATTATCTAACTTTTGTAAAACAAGCCACCCATTATTATTTTGACCAAGAAGGGCTGGTTGAAGAACAGGAAGAAGAGACTGAAGATGAAGTATTCATGCAGTCCGCCTTAATTGTTCCAATCTTGCTTAAGAATCAGGTGATTGGGGTAATTCAAGTCTTCAGCATGAATCAAAAAGCATACTCGAATGATGATTTGAAATTTCTGGAAAATATTTCATCGCAAATTGGGATCGCGGTAACCAACGCCTCTTTGTATGAGCGCGCCCAAAAGGAAATTGAGAATCGGCAGAGTGCTGAAAACGCGTTGCGCGCCAGCGAAGAAAAGTTCCGCGGGGTAATTGAGCAATCCACGGACGGGGTGGTAATCACTGAAGCGGATGGAAAATTAATTGTTTGGAACGCGGCGCAAGAAATAATTACCGGCATTTCTGCGGGTGAAGCCGTTGGCTTCACCATATGGGACCTGATGAATGACTACTCTGTGCTCCAACCAGACCAGTTGGCAACCGAAGAACTAAGATTAATTTTACATCGATTTCTCAATGAAGGTGAAAAACCTCAGGACAGTGTAACATTTGAGCATGACTTTACGCGCCGCGATGGAACAACGCGCAGATTGCAAACTTCGATTTTTTCCATTGACTCGAGCGAAGGTGAATACCGGTTGGCCTTGCTCAGTCGGGATATCACTCAGATTTCCCGCCGGCACCAGGAATTGGAGGTCATTGCCCGGGTAAACAAATCACTGCGCAGGGTAATGACCATGCAAGAAGTGCTAAGTGTTGTAATGGAGGAAGCCACAGATTTATTGGAAGCAATGGGAACATCTGTTGTGTTGTATGAACCAGAAACCAATATTTTGAAGGTGTCCATGGCAACCGGCGCCTGGAAGCAAAATTCGGGAATAGTGATCACGGATGAACAAAGTATTTCCATGCAGGTCATCGCCTCCAGTCAGCCCTTCTTAAGCAGCAACCTACAATCCTATGAAAATGAGAGACTGACCTCTATTTTCTCTTTTGAGAATATGGCTTCTGCGGCGTGTTTCCCATTGGTCGCAGATGAAAAGGTTGGGGGCGTGTTATGGGTGGGATGCGCTTACGAGTTTGATGAGATGGACTTGCGGATTCTCGAATTAATCAGCGATATCGCGGCGAGCGCTGTGGATCGTGCCAAAATGACAGAAGCGCGCCTCAAGCAAATTCAACGCATGACGGCTCTGCGGAAAATTGACCGGGCAATTTCTACCGGGTTCGACCGCAACTTGAATCTTGAAATTTTTTTACGCGAAACCCAAAAACAATTGGATTGCGATGCTGCCATTATTCTCCTTTATAACCCTTATATGCAGCATCTGGAAATTTCTCAGGCGGTTGGAATTGACCCTAACCGTTTTCGCGGTGGGTATGTGCGGGTTGGTATTGGCGAGGCTGGCAGAGTTGTTTTTGAAAGAAAAACAATCATCATCAACAACCTGGAAACCCAACCTGTTCATTATTCGTTCTTATCCCAAAAAGACCGCTCGCTGAGCGAAGAATATCATTACAAAGCTTATATTGCTGTTCCGTTGATGGCGAAGGGGCAAATTAAAGGGGTGTTGGAACTTTACTTCAATAATCCTGTTGAACCTGCGGCAGATTGGCTTGACTTTTTAGAAATGATGGCTGGCCAGGCCGCGATTATGATCGACAACGCGGAACTGTTTATTGATTTGCAAAAATCGAATTTGGACCTGCAGATGGCCTACCAAAGCACATTGGAAGGCTGGGTGAAAGCCATCGATATGCGTGACAAGGAAACCGAAGGTCACACACAGCGCGTTACAGAGCTCACCGTGCGTCTGGCCCGGTTTATGGGTTTTTCCGAAGAGCAAGTCGTCCATGTTCGCAGGGGTTCGCTGCTGCATGATATTGGAAAAATGGCCATTCCAGATGAAATCTTGCATAAAAAAGGAAAATTAACCGAAGAAGAATGGGCAATCATGCGCGAGCATCCCAAGCATGCCTATCAATGGCTGCAATCGGTTGGCTATCTTAAAGAGGCGCTGGATATTCCCTATTGCCATCATGAGCGCTGGGATGGAAGCGGTTACCCGCGCGGTTTGAAAGGCGCGGAAATTCCATTAATCGCGCGGTTGTTCGCGATTGTGGATGTTTGGGACGCGCTGCGGTCAGACCGGCCGTATCGTAAAGCGATGTCTTTGGAAGAGACGATGAAATTAATTCTTGAAGGGTCTGGCACGCACTTCGACCCAAATGTGGTGGATAATTTTTGTAAGTTCCTGGAAGAGGAAAAAATTGATCTGATATATGCAGAGATGCAAGCCCTGTAACAATCCGATAAATGAATTCTTTGCGATAGATAGATTTTTTAAAATCATAATCCCCTTCATTTTGGATGATATGGAGGGGATTTTTAATTCGTAGTGTTGCACAATAGTCAAATTTCAGGTACTTAAAAAGTCTTTGTACCAGAGTGCGGAATCTTTTGGGATGCGCTCCAGGGTATCAAAATCGGTGAATACAATTCCATAGCGTCCATTGTAGCCTAAATTCCACTCGAAATTGTCCATTAACGACCATACACAATAGCCGCGCAGGTCAATGCCGGCTTTTACAGCCCGCAAAGCCTGCTCAAAGTGAAGTTTCAAAAATTCAATCCGCCCAGGATCATGTACTTGCCCGTCTTCAGCAACCTCATCCGGGAAATTCGCTCCATTTTCGGTGATGTAGAATGGGGCTAGCTGCGGATAATCTTGTGAGACGCGCTGCAGTAAATCGAACATGCCCTGGGGATATACTTCACGGTCTGCGGTGTGGGTAAGGTCGGGATCCATGCGGCGGCGAGTTTGCGGAGGAATCCCCTGCGGATTATCTTCAACGCATTCCCGTTCGTAATAATTGATTCCCAGAAAGTCGGTTGGTTCGGCAATTAATTGCAGGTCGCCAGGCTGTACTTCCGGCACGTTTTCTCCATAATAATTCCACATGTCTTGCGGATACCCATTGCCTGCCAGCGGTTCGAGGAACCAGCGGTTGAAATACCCGTCAAAGCGGACGGCGGCGGCAACATCCGCGGGAGAGGCGGAAAATGGGCTGGAGGGATTGTGGTTGAGAGCTGCGCCAACCCTAGCGGGCAGCTGGCTGGCGGCGCGAATGGCTTTTACCGCCTGTCCGTGTGATAACAGCAAGTGGTGGGATGCCTGCAAAGCAATTCTAAGGTCTTGAATACCCGGCGCGTGAATGCCCAGTTGATACCCCAAAAATGCCATGCACCAGGGTTCATTATGGGTAATCCAATCCTGAATCCGATCACCCAGGCGCTCAACCACCACACCGCAATAACGGGCAAAGGCGTAAGCGGTCGCGCGGTTTTGCCAACCGCCACGGTCCTGTAATACCTGGGGAAGATCCCAATGATAGAGGGTGGCAAATGGTTTTATGCCGGCTTTCAGTAATTCATCGACCAGACGGTCGTAAAAATCCAGACCTTGTGGATTGATTTCGCCATCTCCGCTGGGGATGACACGCGGCCAGGCAATGCTGAAGCGGTAGGTGTTAACGCCCAGGTCAGCCATCATTCGAACATCTTCTTTGTAACGATGATAATGATCGGTACCCAGATCACCAGTGTGGGCGAGATCGATCTTCCCTGGAGTATGGGAAAACCGGTCCCAGATGCTTTCCCCGCGGCCATCAGCCTGCACGGCACCTTCAATCTGGTAAGAGGAGGTGGAAACACCCCATAAAAAATCTTTTGGAAAATCGCTGGCTTTAATGTCCATATTGCTCCTCAGAATAATTGAGTAAACCCTGATTATTTTACCGGTAGATTCGAATAAAATGGGCAAAGTGTTGATTCAGTACCTTGACAATGGAAATAAAACCAGTAGAATCATTCTTATTGAAAATCATTGTCAATAAGGTGGAGATTCTTGTGAACAAGCAATTTAGATTACTAATGCTCATGGTTGCCCTGGTAACCGCAGGCTGCGCTGGTACTGCCACGCAACAACCGGGCGCTCCCGCTGGGGAAAAAATACTGGTGACTGTCAGCATTCTCCCTCAAAAGTATTTCGTGGAGCGAATTGGGGGCGAAAGGGTGGAAGTCAATGTAATGGTTGGGCCGGGCGCAGACCCGCATACTTATGAGCCAAAACCGGACCAGATGAAAGCTCTGGCTGGATCAAAAATGTACTTTACGATTGGAGTGGATTTTGAGAAAGCCTGGCTGGATCGTTTCCAGGGAGCAAACCCGGATTTGAAATTCGTTGATACCACCGCCGGTCTGCAATTAGTGCCGATGCCTGAACATGCGTATGAGGGGGAAAAGGATGCGGCAGATGGCCATCTTGAGGAAGAGTTGGATACGCATACCTGGACTTCTCCGCAAATGGTAAAACACCAGGCAGAGATCATCAGCCAGTCCCTCGCGGCGTTGGACGCGGAAAATGCTGACGAATATCAAAAAAATTATCAAACTTTTACGGCAGAGATTACTACCCTGCAGGCTGAGATCCAAGAAACTTTGCAGGGTGTCAGCACGAATAAGTTCCTGGTGTTTCACCCAGCCTGGGGCTATTTCGCACAGGAATTTGGCCTGGAACAGGTAGCAGTGGAAGCAGGCGGCCAGGAACCCAGCGCGCAGGAGTTGGCCGATATTATTAACCTGGCAAAGGCTGAGCATATCAAGGTGGTATTTGCCCAACCCGAAATCAGCACCCGTTCAGCGGAGATTATTGCCAATGAAATTGGGGGAAAAGTCTTGTTAATTTCCCCACTGGCAGAAAACTGGCTGGAAAACATGGCGAAAGTTGCCCAGGCGTTCAAGGACGCGCTGAAGTAGGAACAAAGAGAGCGTCTATTACGACGCTCTCTTTGTTTTTTTATGCGAAAAACTGCAGATGAGTGAACAGAATTCGAAACCCAATCAGGATTAATAAAATTCCCCCGGCAATTTCCATTCTCTTACCAAATCTGATTCCAAGTCCACTGCCGATTAAAATACCGACCACCGAAAGTATACTGGAAACCAACCAAATAATCAGACTGGCGGAAGTGATGGGTGTGTTGGTAATTGCCAATGTCAGTCCAATTGCCAGCGCGTCCAGGCTGGTTGCCACACATAATACCATTAATGTGCCTCCCCTTGAACGGTCGGATTGGCAATCGCTGAGCTCAGAATTTTGACCTTCACGTATCATGCGGATACCTACCCAGGCGAGCAGGATAAATGCAATCCAATGATCAAAATTGCTGATCAGGTTGACCAGAGTATTTCCGGCGAGCCACCCTAAAAAGGCCATCCCGCCTTGAAAAAGTCCAAAATGGAATGAAACGCGAAATATTGAGCGAATGTTCTGTTTAACCCCTGAAGCACCGATCCCCAATGACACCGCAAAGCAATCCATAGCGAGACCTACAGCAATGATTCCTACTGCAATAATATCCACAATGTTATCCCTTTTAAAATTGGTTTTCGAGCCTATTTTAACCGAAAATTATCATGCGTAGATAAATTTAACTTTTGTGGATGGGCGATAATCCGATTACCAACGGGATGATAAAAACCAGCCAGGCTTTATAAAAAATTGGTGAGATGATTAATTGAATGAGTAACGATTAAATTGGGACCGGTTGTGATTCTTCAAGAATTGGTTGAACAATATTGTCGCTCTCAATCTCCAACATTAGCTTGAGACGGGGCATGCTTGTGCTGGTAGGTAGACCCAAAGGGTGCCAATGTTCTCGACAGGCCGGGAAATCCAGCAGCAGCCCTTGCGCGTGCAAACCCAACTTCTGAGCTTCCCAACCTGCCAGCCAATTGGTCGGAGCGCAGCTCAAGCCCAGCACCCCGAGACCGCTGCCAGCCTGACCTGAAGCCCGGCATAAGAATTTGAGCTGGTCATCAGGAATATCCGCGACGGATATATTGTGGGGTTTACAAAATTGATTAATCAAATTGACCTGGCATTGTGGCGTGCAGCCTGTGCAGCGCGTGCCCAGTCGCGCCGGAACAGCCTTGCATTTATTGGCGGGTTTGGCGCGCATGCAGCGAGGAACAATGACCAGCTTGTTTTGGGTTTTCAAAAACCCCTGACGAAATTCGCGGTTTAAAATCTCAGTACCCAGCAAGCCCAGGTGATACTCCGCGCGAGAACGCCCACGCAAAGCATGGTCATATCGAATAGAGGAATCACCACGGGCAGTCAGTTGAAAATGGTTGGCTCCGTGAGTGTAGAGTCCCAAGACCTCCAGGCTGAAGGCGGAAAATTGATCCGCTATCAGCAAGCAATTTTGCAGGGCGGCCTGGTTCTGCTTTGTTTCCATTTGTTGAAAATGACGGTCCCAAACTGCAAAATGCTCGCTGAGAATTGACTGACCCTGGGCGCGCAACCAGCGCATCAAAACCGCCAGACTCTGCCTGCCAACTTTGGGCGGCAGAGAATTTTCGGTGGGGGAATGGGCGCTAAACACAAAAACCAGCCCGCGCAGAAATTTTACCGGACGTTCGAACCAGGGCAAGCGGTCTTGTAATTCGACCAGACTGGACAAAATGCCCGCTCCCAACGGGGAAAATCGGCTTGCTTCTTGAAGATGCTCTCGTAAATTAACGCTTAAGGCGGTTAGTTCCAGCACGCTTTCCGCAAAGCCAATCTCCTTGTGGTTTGCAGCGGCGCGAAAATCTTGATATGCCAGCACCGTTGAACAATGAGTTTTGCGAATGTAGGCCAACCAGCGGTCGGTAAAATCGGCAATATGCTGGTGAGCAGGAAATGAGTCTTTTTGGTGGATACTCAAATTATATGGAAATCTATTGAACATTTGGAAGACTTCCTTCCTGAACCTCAATGCGCTTCACGCTGATCAGTTCGAGACCCAAATTGAGAATCATCATCAGAATGCCGTGCAGGGCGGCCTGGTCCGGCATACAACCTGACAACAAAGTCTCTTTTGGATTTAGCGGGGAAATTTGAAGCCCCTCAAAATAGTCTTCCCACTTTTCACTCAACTGCCCTTTAATGGTGATTTCATAGTTGTAGTATTTCAAAATTGTCTCCTTGCTGGAGATAGAATCAAAAACTCCAGATGATTTGAGTCTATCCATCTGGAGCGCGTATTTCAGTGGGCGAAAGTCGAATTTATTAATTAAGCGAGGTTAGCCTTAAGTAGTATTTACTCCACCAGACCCATCTGCCGGGCGGCAAGGATGGCCTGCGTGCGGCTGGTAACCCCCAATTTGCCAAAAATATTGCTGACATGCTTTTTTACCGTACTGAGCTGCACAAAAAGCTGGTCGGCTATCTCCTGGTTGGATAACCCGCTGACTATTAAGACCAGCACTTCCAGTTCTCGCTCGCTAAGTGGTTCAACCATCTGCTCCATCGCGGGCGGCATGTCCGTTGGAGATGATAGCCGGATTCTTTCTGTTGGCTGCCTTTCATAAACAGGAACAAGAAAGGCCTGGCTCGTGCTGTTCTTTTCCAGCAGCATCGCGGTCAGCTGGCGGCTCTCGAAAAAGGGCAGCAAGTCGTTATTTGGCGCGGCAAGTACTGCGGCTTGCTCAAGGTCTTGCTTGGGTTGGTCAGGGTTTCCGCATTGCTTTCCAGCGGCTGCGCGCCAAACGAACAATTCAGCCAGGTGGCCTGAGTGGTGAGCGGCGCTTTCACCGGTTATTTGCTTCTCCAATATGGAAAGGGCTTCTTGCGGTTGTCCGGCTGCCAGCAGAACCCGCGCCCGCACGACAATCTGCCATTGGCGCGCCAAGGGATCTGGAGAGAGACTGCCGGGCTGCTCCAGGCTGGCTGACCAGGCCAGCGCATCCTTTAAATTCCCGGACAAAATGGCAAGAAGTGACAGACTGGCCTGCAATTCTTGCATCGCGGTTGGAACGGGCTGTTTGCCCAGGGTTTGCTGGCATGCTTGTAAAGTCAGGTGAGCGTTTTCAAGATCGTTTTGAGAAAGGTAAAGACGCGCCAATCGAAGCTGGGCCAGATAAGAGATGGTGGAATACCCTCCGATTTCACCCAGCCGCAAGGCGTGTTGGAGGCTGGAAATTGCTTCGGGCATCTTCGAGCGGCGCATCTGCAAGAATCCCACAGCCAGGTGAATAAACCCAAACGCAGGCAGGTTTTGGTTGGACTGTTGGGAAATGAAGACCTGCGCGTTCGCGCAAGCTGTGTCTGCCCTGGTCAGGTTTCCGAGCGCAGAATATAAAATACTCAGGAAATAATGAGAGGCTGAATAGCCAACCATGTTTTTTCCGGCAAGAAGATGAGGCAAAGTGTCTTCAAGAATTTGAATTGCCGGAGCTAACTTGCCCAACAGAATTAAACTGGTGCCCTGATTGTAACCAGCGACTCCACGCAGCAAATGTTCATTTTCAGCGGCATAATCAAGGGCTTTTTGGGTTAAAACTACTGAAGCCGCCAGATTGCCCTTGGCGCGCTCTACAATGGCTTGCAGCACCCAGATATCACCGCGCAGTGGGTGTACCGGATTGGGGTTTTGGGCTTCCCACTTGTCCAAACCGGCCAGAGCAGCCTGTAAATGCGGCTCGATCTGCGGAATCAGTCCTTTTAGCCATAAAGTCCAGCAATAATAGACGGTTAGATCTGTGTTTTCATAAAGAAATTCCTGCGGCAGCGCTTGCAGCCAACCCAGGACTGTGGTGATTTCGCCGCGATGTGAAAAGATTGGCCAGTGACGGTTGATAAACTCACCCGCCAGGGAATAGTTTTTCGCGGTTAAAGCGTGGCGCATCGCGTCTTCCACAAATCCATGGCTTTCCAACCAGGCAGCCGCTTTGGCGTGCAAATTGGCCGTTGTCCTTTTGGAACTATACTGTAAACGCGTTTGCAACAGGTCCGCGAAGAGATGATGATAGCGAAACCACTGGCGCGAAGAATCCAAAGGGATGAGGAATAAATTGGAACGCTGCAAATATTCCAATATGGCAGAACTGTCATCCCGATCCAAAAGCGCGTCGCACAATTCGCTGTTGAGACGGTTTAATATCGAGGTTTCCAATAAAAATGTCTGTACATCCTCAGGCTGGCGGGCCATTACCTCTTCAGTTAGATACTCCAGGATGTAGTGGTGGCTGCCCTGAAACTCATCAATAAAAGCTTGCGCGTTTTCGCGGTCTTGCAGGGAAAGAGCCGCCAATTGTAAACCAACCACCCAGCCTTCGGTACGCTGTGTCAGGGTGGCAACCTGGGAAGAAGTGAGCGGTTCAGGTAGAGATAGGTTGAATAAGTCTTCGGCTTCTAAGGCGGAAAAATTGAGGTCCGCGGCGCGAAGCTCAGTCAACTGGCGGCGGGCGCGGTAGCGCACCACCGGTAACAACGGGTTCGCGCGCGTGCAAAGCACCAGATGCATCTGAGCTGGCAGATGTTCGAGCATGTATTCCAATCCCTGGTGCACTTCCTGATTGGTGATTAGATGATAATCGTCCAGAACCTGGACAATGCTGACATTCTGGTTGGCGATGTCGTTGAGCAACGAATGGATGAGGGGCAGAAAATCACTGCTTTGGCTGGAAGATAGTATTTCCAGGGCTTCACGGGCAACGTCAGGCAAAGCGAAATTTAAGGCGGCAGCAAAATATCTCCATAAGCGCTGAGGGTCGTTGTCAGACGCGTCCAACGCCAACCAGGCAGCTTTTTGGTTTTCTTTTGTCTGCCATTGATTCAGCCAGGCGCTGGCGAGGCTGGTTTTTCCTGAACCAGCCTGCGCGGAAATTAATATCAGGCGGTGTCCTTGCGCGATGCCGTCGTCGATTTTTTTCATCAAATGCGGGCGCAGGATGTGACGCGCGTCTGGCGCGGGGACATACAATTTTGTTTGCAATATGGGAGCTGCCATAAGTAGTTTTGGGGAGTGTAATTGAATTTATAGAAAATATCATAGCATATTAATTCTTCTGGAGCAGATGATTTGCAACTTTGAAAAACAGGTTTGCGTAGATATGTTTGAAATTCATTTGGAAACGCACCTTGCAGTGCTTTGATAAAAAATATTGGAGAAAAAAAGAAAATGGCTAAGAATGTTGATCAGATGTTGGCTGGCAAATTCATATGCAGCAAATGTCATAGTCATGGCGCGAATGTTGAACGCCTGGCAATGTCTGGGACTGGACTCTCACGCATGCT
>Ga0351926_1062_pt1 | contig 13859 bp, 12 predicted proteins | sample BONcelT113001D10_FD_206837 | JGI IMG/M metagenome (GOLD analysis project Ga0351926, IMG submission 206837) | Enriched cells from coal bed in the Powder River Basin, Montana, United States - BONCAT cells T11 rep2 HSBNCT.T11.300.1.D10 ...
GGAATTGCCGTCTGTTTAAATGCCGGCATTGCTTTTAAAGACCCCGAATTTGTCCAGTTTCACCCTACGGCTCTGGCCGGCAGCGGAATTCTCATTTCCGAGGGGGCGCGTTCAGAAGGGGGACGCCTTTATAATCGCCTGGGTGAAAGGTTTATGGATCGGTATGCACCGGAGTCGATGGAGTTGGCTACGCGAGATCTTGTTTCTTTTGCCATTGAGCAGGAAATCAGGGAAGGCAGGGGATTCGACCAAGGTTTGAAGGCCCATGTGATGATCGATTTGCGTCATCTGGGTGAAAAAGTGATTCGGCAGAAACTGTCGCAGGTGTACAAAACAGCCGTAACTTTTGCCGGAACCGATCCTTTGACCGAACTTATCCCAGTCAGACCCGCCAGTCATTTTACCATGGGCGGCATTGACATTGCCGATTACCATACTTGCGCCACTGTTGTCAATGGAATTTTTGCAGCCGGTGAATGTGCGGCGGTTTCGGTTCATGGAGCAAATAGGCTCGGCGGCAATGCTTTGGCGGAGATTCTTGTCTTTGGCAAGATAGCCGGCGCCAGTGCTGCCCACAACGCGACCAGAGAAAAATCGTTTGACCGGCAGAGTGTGCAAGTATCTTTCAACCGGTGGCAGTTTGAAGACAAAAGGCTAGAAAGTTCGTCTGCACACCTGGAGCTGGTTGAAATCCGGGACCGGTTGGCGGCCATCATGTGGGATCAGGCGGGGATTATCCGCAATGATCAGGGATTGCGAAACGCATATTCAGAGCTGAAACAGCTTCAGGAGATAAAAGAAAAACTTTCTTATGGACCTTCGGGGCAAAAGGGGGATTGCCGGTTTATCCGCAGCCTTGAATTGGATAATATGCTTTCCGTGGCGCAGGCAGTCGTTCTGGCTGCGATGAAACGGCGTGAGTCACGGGGTTGCCACAACCGGACGGATTATCCCGATCCGGATAACCAATATGCCTGCCACAGCCTGGTAAGCAAAAAGAATGGCGGCTGGTCGGTTGAATATAGTCCTCTGACTCAGTTCCGGCCAACAAGCAGGAGGTAGACAAGTGGGCAACATCAAATTTAAGATTGCGCGAAGTATCAGTAATGATTGTTTTGTGCAAGAATATCAACTTCCGTTTGAGCCTGGAAAAACAATTGCCGGGTGGTTGACCAGGATACAGGAGGAACTCGATCCCTCGCTGCTGTTTCCAATCTCTTGCCGGGCGGGTCTGTGCGGCGGATGCGGCCTGATGGTCAATGACAGATCGGTATTGTCCTGCGAAACGATGCTTGATTCTTACTGGCGTGAAGGGGATGATTGCGTTTCACTGAAGCCGCTGCAGGGTTTTCCGGTGATCAGGGATTTACAGATTGACTGGAACTCGGCCCGGGACAGGATGAAGCAAGTGATTCCGAACCGTGAGTTGATACAGGATGATGCGAATAAAGCCCTCAGCGGAATGAGCAAGGAACTTTGCGATTTATCTTTGAAATTGGGAGCCTGTATTACCTGTGGGTTATGCGTGTCTGACTGTCCAGTCATTCCGGGCGGAAAGTTTATTGAACCATTCATATTCATCAAGAGCCGGAAGATTGCCGAAGACACGAGGGTTGACGTGGATTCAAAAAAGGCAATGATCAGAAATCTGAGTCCTTACCTGATGCTTTGTATTCATTGCGGCAAATGCAGCGATGTCTGCCCCCGGGCCCTGTCGCCGGAGGAAGCTGTCAGGTATTTGAGGGAAAACGAGGCTGACGTTTTCATGGACAGAACTTCTGGTGACACCTATAATGATTTTAAGTAATACGCAAATTGAGCCCAGATTGAAATGAAGTAACCGATAAAACCTACACAAACTACATAAAACCAGGTCTTTTTGGATATCTTCCAAGACACGCCCTTAACCAATCCCAGCGCGACCATTGTAAACAGAGCCAACATATAACGAAACCAGATCAATTCGAGTGCAGGCAAATACTCCAGTGCCACTTTACTGACAACGTAAACGCCCCCCCAAATGCTGGCGGCAAGAGAAAGATATATCGGACCCAGAAATTGCTTCATGCATTTCATCCTTTATTGTATGTCGGCAATTATCGCCCCGCGCCCCTTATTAAAATATATTTGGCATTATTTCGCAATACGTTCCATGTGTTTTTTGATATAAGCACCTTGATTGCGTGCCTTTTTTTTGTTAAATTGCAGCCGCGGCTTCTTCGATCCGCCGGTACCGAAAATGTTTTTCAACGGGCACTTTTTTTCCCGCAACTATGCTGAAAGGGCCGGTCAAAGATTTTTCCTTGACCAGCCCTTTCGGCTTATTATGTGAATATTCTCAGACCACTTCGTGATTAATTCCGGTTTTATTGTCCGGGAAACTTACATTACGCTGCCATCAGGCCGAAAACTCACTGTCGTCCCGGCATCAAACCAGCGTGACTGGCTGCGTTGGGGATTGGTATATAAATTGCTCCGATTTAACAGCGTACCACGACTGACACTTCCGTCTTCCCGGGTCACGATCTGGTTGCCGGCCCTGAACCAGGTCGACAGGGACCGGTTCGACGCAATGTACAGATTGCTGTTGTTCAGCAGCGTTCCGGAAGATAGCGAACCATCCGCACGAAACGATGCGCCGGTTCCGGCCCTGAACCAGGTTGACAGGGACCTGTTCGATGCGATGTACAGATTGCTGTTGTTCAACAGCGTTCCGCCAACTACTGCGCCGTCAGTGCGAAAAGATGCGCCGGTTCCGGAACTGAACCAGGTTGACAGGGACCTGTTGGACGCAATATACAAGTTGCTGTTGTTTAGTAATGTTCCTGAAGATACTACCCCTGGAGCAATTTCATTGACATTGGTTCCGGCTCTGAACCAGGTCGATAAAGACTTATTGGTAGCAATGTATAAGTTGGAATTGTTCTGGAGAATGCGCGCTTCCGCCGTGACCAACGATGAAGCCAGAATAAAAAGCGTAAACAAGACGAGACAGCTAATCCTTAAACAACGGTTTGCCATGAAAATCTCCTCCTCAATTTGTTTCACAGACCCATGTTGATTTACTGGACGCTTCAACACCCAACCCGACAACTCTTCAGATTGTCTGGTCCTGCATCTGAAAACTTGTCTTGTCAGAATAATACCATATTATTCTTATCCGGCAAACCATCCCTCGTTAATATTTGCCGTCCACTGTTTCGTTTACATCAAAACCCGTTTCGTATGAATATTTCCTGTATTCAGCGAATGATGGAAAGAATTTTTTCCAACGGCTTTCGTGCCGGAACCTTCGGGTCTTCATCAGGATAACCTACCGGAATCAGAGCGACAAAATCTTCGTCGGGTCCAACGGCGATAATTTTTTCCACAGCCGATTTCGCCTGGACCGGCCCGGCCATCCAAACGGCTCCCAGCCCCAGAACATGTAAGGCAAGCAACAGATGGTCGACAAAAGCTCCGACTGTCTGAATCCGCGAACCGGCAATCTGACGGCAGCGGTTGATTTCACACACACGAGGCTGCTCCAGATTGTCAAGCTGCAATTTTTCCGAAATACTGATGTAGACACTGGCGGTCACCGCAATCAAAATCGGGGCTTTACAAAAGAATCCCGAGTTTTTTTGCCACTTAGCAACAATTTCCAGGTCCTCGTCATTCTTGCATAGTGCCGCCAGATAATCTGTCACTTCCTGAACCGCTGCACCAATCTCTTTAATTTTGACCGGGTTGGTAATCAGATAACAGTGGTAAGGTTGCTTGCCACCGCTATTTGGCGACCAGCAGGCACTCTCAATCGCTTTGACAATCAATTCTTCCGGTACCGGATCCATTTTCCATTTTCGGATAGACCTTCTCGACTTGAACAGTTTTTCCAATGCTTCAAATTCCATTTGAAACCTCCCGATATTTTATAGTCTCTCGGAATCTCATAACGCCCAGAAACAGGGCGTTTTGAGCTAGTTCCCAAATCGGCATCCTCCCGCAAGTGCGGGCTTTTTTATTTTCTCACTGAAAAACGGCACTATGTAGACGTTTGTCTTTGAGAAGTTAATAAAGTGTCGTTTGGGAGAAAAATCGCCGAAAAACGCTTGACTTTTCCCAAGTTCCCCAGTAATTGGTTGGGATAGCTTTTTATCCCAATCGATGAAAAGGGGATGTTGTCATGTTACCGTTTACTATCTCTCACGATTCCTACAAATCCTTCGTTACCGACCAACTTCGCTCGCACTATACCGGTGAAGTCCATCCTTATGGTCTGCATAAACATTACAAATTAATACTGCCCGACAAATTACTATTATCCACAGCCGACAGAAATCCTGCTTTTTCAAAAATAATAAACCGTCGGTCTTTCAACTGCATCTAATAATTGTCAAAAAACAGAATAGCAAGCACCCATGCCTGGTGACCCAAAAAGAGGCGCGGTGGACTTGTCAGTCGACCGCACCTCTTTGAGCTTATAGTGTGAGCAGATAATTATTTGGGCTCGGTGTTGGAAACGACAACACAACCGGCCGCATCCCCTGTGATATTGAGCGTCGTTCTGGCCATATCCAACACCCGGTCGATCCCGGCGATTAACGCCACACCTTCAATCGGCAGTCCGACCGAAGTAAGAACCAGAGTCAACATGATCAAGCCGGCTCCAGGAACTCCGGCCGCACCGATCGAAGCCAGTGTGCCGGTTAAAATTATGGTCACATATTGCGCCGTATTCAACTCGATTCCATAAGCCTGCGCGACAAACAATGCAGCGAGGCCACAATAGATGGCTGTTCCGTCCATATTGACCGTTGCGCCAAGTGGAAGGCAGAAACTGGATATTTCTTTTTTGACGCCAAGATTTTCTTCGGTACACTTCATGGTTACAGGAAGGGTTGCGCCGCTGCTGCAGGTAGAAAAAGCGACCATCATGGCGGGAGCGATTCCTTTAAAGAATTTTAATGGGTTCATTTTGCCCCAAATTACCACCGAAGGACCATAAACAAGAGCGAGATGTAAAAATGAAGCGATATACATGGCTGCGATTACTGCAGCTAAAGGCAATAAAACTTTTGGACCGTTCACAGCAACAACCGGCATCATCAGGGCGAACACGCCGAACGGAGCAAACTCCATGATTAAACCGATGATCTTATAAGTGACTTCTGCCAGGCCATTAAAGAATGCTTCAACCGGTTTCGCTTTTTCACCGACCAAAGCAATCCCCACGCCGATGAAAAGGGCAAAAACAATGATTTGCAACATATCTGCATTCTGCATCGCAACGAAAGGATTAGAAGGAATGATGTTCACAAGAACCTCTTGAAGAGGGGGGGGCAACTTGGAAGCCGCTTTGGCGCCTGTCGGAATTACCAGACCCTTGCCGGGTTGCATCAGGCTGCCGATTGCAAGCCCAATGGTAACAGCAACAGCTGTTGTGCCTAAATAAAAGGCCATGATTTTTCCGCCGATACGCCCCAATTTTTTCACGTCTCCGATAGATGCGGCGCCGGCAATGATGGAAGCCAAAACAACGGGAACAATGATCATCCGGATCAGATTAAGGAAGATCGTTCCGATGGGCGAAATCCATACTTTCATCCAAGGAACTGCGGTTGGGCCTGCGATCAAGCCACCAATGACACCAAGAATAAGACCGATAAGAATTTTGACCGATAGCTTCATTGACTTTCCTCCTTACTATTTATTGTCTTTCGGAATCTCAGAACGCCTCAATATAAGGTGTTTTGAGTTAATCCCACCATTGGCATCCGCACACACGGGCGTAGTATTTTTTTAAAACACCCCAATAATTGCAAGGGGCAGGGATAAACAACAGTCTTTTTTCTATAAACTGCTCGCGCCAAAAAAATGTCAGCAGCGTTTTTTTGATATAATATTGATTATACCAAAAAAACACTGCTGACGCGAGAATTTCTATTCCGACTGTAGAGCCAATACCGTTTTGACGATCAGCTCCACACCAGTAGACAGGACCGATTCGTCAAAATCGAATTTGTCATTGTGATGTCCGGCTGATAAGTTGGCGCCAAGCATAAAATAGGTGCCGAGGCCGCCGTTCTCCTGTACTACCGTCATCAGGTGGGAGAAGTCTTCGGTGGCGCCAAACCCGATGTAGTCGCGGATATCGTTAAAGGAACCCATTTCAATGGCGACTTTTTTCAGTACATCGCGGGTGGCAGGACTGCTTTCGCCGCTCTTGGTACCACCGACCATTTCAATGTGGTAATCCACGCCGTAGGTGAGGGCTGACCCTTCGATGATCCGGCGGGCTTCCCCGGCCATAAATTCGTCGATCTCGCTGGTTTCACCACGAGTTTCCATTTTGAATATTGCATGGGCGGGAATGACGTTGCGGCCTTCTCCGGCCACCAGCGTGCCGACGGTGATACGGGTGGCGCCTTGTCCGTGGCGGGCAATGGCATGTAGATTGAGCGAAGCGGAAGCGGCCGCCAGCAGGGCGTTTTTGCCTTCCTGCGGCGCCGCGCCGGCGTGGGCCGGCTTGCCGGTGTAAGTGACATCCAGTTTGGTAGTGGCGAGGAATTTGCCGGTGCTGCAGATCAGTTGGCCGGTTTTGGTGGCCTGGAAACCGATATGCACGCCGAGAATATGATCGACTCCGTCAACCGCACCAGCGCCAACCATGGCCCGGGCACCGCGGCTGCCTTCTTCACCCGGCTCAAAAATCAACCGGATCTTGCCTTTTAGTTCTGATTTCATGCCAGCCAGCAGAGCGGCGACGCCCAGTCCCATTGCCACATGACCATCGTGACCGCAGGCATGGGCCGCACCGGGATTGACCGAGGCAAAACCTTCTTTGCGGGGCAAGTGTTCCGGCAGAGCAGTTTCATTGATGTCGTTAGAGTCAATGTCAAATCGCAGGGCAATCAGCGGACCAGGATAGCCGCTGTCCAGTTCGGCTATTAGTCCGGTCAGGCCGCCCTCCATCGCTTCTACCAGTACGGGATCAGCGCCTTGTTTGATTGCGCGCTCCATGTGGGCTGTCAGTTCGGCAGAGGTTGGCACGCCGAGCATATCGGTTTTTTTAACCGCCGCTTCGCCCATTTTTACGCTATAACCCAGCTCTTTAAGGCGGGCGGCAATCAAAGCGGCAGTACGAAACTCGGTCCAGCCGACTTCGGCATGCCGGTGGATGTCCCGGCGCAGCCGGACCAGTTCAGCTTGCATCGCCTGTGATTTTTGTCGAATCAGATCAGTCACGGCAAACCACTCCTTTATTTGTTCTGTCTTTTTCCTTGTCGCTACAGCAGAATGAACATCGCGGCGATAATCGCCAATATCATACCGGGCGCATTGCGTTTGGCGATTTCCATTGGATTCACCCCGGCAATGGTGGCGCAGATGATACAAGCGCCGGTGATTGGCGACATGGTTCGACCCAACGCGCCACCCAATGTTGCGATACTGCCCATCCGGATCGGTTCGATGCCGAACTGCATAGCGTGTGGGGTAACAGCTTCATTGAAGGCGAACGCGGCAGCATCACCTGAACCAGAAATGATGGCCAGAAGGAAAGGTCCAAAAGTTGCGGCGTATTTGGCGATACCTGTCGAGGCGATCATCATGTCGATGAACGCCTTGACCAGACCAATTGATTGCATGCCGCTGACAAAAACGCCGGCGGCGATTATGATTCCCATGATCTGAGCGTAGGCAGAACCCATGCCGTCAAAGAAAGCCTTTGTCACATCGGCAGGATTCTTGCGGGTCACGACGATGGCGATGATTGCACCGATGATCATCGCGTGGACAATTCCCAGTTGTTTCAACATTGGCACTAAACCAGTGGCACCAAGCACCAGCAGGACGACTGGAATGATCGGCACGATCGCGAACAGGAAGTTGGCGTGCAGCTCCTGGGTCGCCGATTTGGCGGTGGTTTCTGGTGCGACATAGCCGCGGTCTTCTTTCAGGATATAAGCGACAACCGTAATCGAGAGCGCGCCGATGATACCGGCGACAATGTCAGCCGTGGAGTGGACGGCGATCACTTCCATGACGCTGACTTTGGCGATTTTTGCCACGAACGGGTTGTGAGCCAGGCCGGGATTCAGCATGCTGCCAAAGGTGCCGGCGAATACGGCTGCTGCGGCAGTTGCCGGATGGACGCCGGACGCGATGAGGATCGGGATGAAGATCGCGCCGACGGCCGCTGACACGCCGGCGGCGCTCGGCAGGGCGATATTGATTGCGAATGTGCCGAGGGTTGCGCCGGGGATCAGGATTGGCCGGACTTTTTTCAGGGCATTGGCTACCAGGTTAATCAAATGTCTGTCACATTCGGTTGCTTTCATGACCAGGGCAAAACCCATGACCGAACAGATGGCCTGGATTAGTCCGCCTGTCACCATTGTTTTGGAGAAAGCATCGAACGCGGTAAGTGGCTTCATCGCCAACGAAGCCATTAACAGGCCCGAACCGAAGAGCACCATCCGTGTTTCGTATTGCTTGACAAGTAGATAGATTGTGAGACAGACAATCAACGCGCCTACATAAATCATTAATAAAGCCTCCTTTTAATTTGGGTTCAGATCGGTTGGTAAAAGCCGCTACTGGCCAGATCTACGATGATGGGGGACAACCCTTTCGCTTTGACAAAATCGGCTCCGGCTGCGCTGGTGATTGCCTGAGCGCCGCTGCCACAAACATAACCTTTGTGCATGATGACTTTGCCATTGACCAGACTCATCACCGGTTGCTGCGTTTCCAGACTCAGTACTGATATATCCGCGTCTGCGCCGGGGCGGAAATGTCCCTTCTGGGTCAGGCCGAGAATCCGCGCCGGATTGTAGCTGGTCTTCTGGACAAATTCCTTCAGGGTCATTGCCTGTAGCTTGACCAGCGCTAGGCCCATCTGCACGATGACATTGCGGGGGATACCGCCGCCATCGGTACTGATGCAGTCTACAACGAAACCTCCGTCGGGGCGTTTGGCGGTGGTCAGGCGAATTCGCGGTTCCGGCGGATTGACCTTGAAGCTGACCGTTACATCTGTGCCAAGTTCCCGCCAGTAGGCTACGGCCCGCTCGCCGTTGGCCAGCACCATTCGGCCGCCTTCTTCGATATTGATGTTGGCCCAGCCGGCTCGGATCGCATCCTCGAAACCAGCTTCATTTTTGGCGAAGCCGCCCTGAGCCAGAACGATTTGGGTCTGCAGGCTTTCAGGCACGCCTTGGCTACATTTGGCGCTGGTTCCATTCATCGGCGACAGATAGGATTCGGAGCGGATGGCCGGATTGTTGATCAGCGCGGTGATCGCTTCTTCCGCTTCGGTCATGTAGGGGCGCTTGATACCGCGCGTGTAGCTGTTGATATGGGCGATGTGCAAGGCTTGGCCGTTGGCCAGCTGCACTGCTTCCAGAAAGCCGTCGATGTTCGAGCCATAGCTGGCGGTTCCGCAGTGGAAGGCGATGTAAGCCTTGTTTTGATTGACCAGTTCGATCGCCCGCGCCGTGGCGTCCGAAGTCAAAGGGTAATGGCCGCCCAGCAGTTTGAGACCGAGCGCGCCCTGGCTAAGGCAGCGGTCGAGCAAGGCCTGCAACTCGGCGTTGTCTGGATCGGCAGTTTTTACTGTGTGCTCCGGTCGGACATATTCTATGCTGGCAATATTCAGTCCCACGCCATAGTCGCGGGCCAGATCCCAGACTCCTTCGACCGGTCCCGCCATGTCGAGTGCGGTGGTTACGCCGGACAACGCCATCATCTTGTGCCCGTAGCGACCGCCGATCCAGGTGGAAAAGTGGGTGTGGATGTCGATGATTCCCGGGACGACATGCTGACCGGTCAGGTCGAATACCTCGCGAGCCAGGATTGGGTTCAGGCCGGTGGCGATTTCGACGATTTGTCCGTCCGCAATTCCCACATCCAGCAGTTCTTCGCAATCGGTGGCGTAGTCGACGACCGTGCCGTTCCTGAGCAGGATATCATACTTGTAGGCCATGTCGGATTCCTCCTTTTCAAAGTTTTTGTGAAGGGTCATTGAGACATTTATATCAACGGGTTTTGCCTCGGGCGGCAATCTGTAGGTCGCCGGAGACATTCCCCTGAGAAACCGCATAGGCGCTGTCATACAGATTACAGACCGGACAGATATGATTCGGGATGATTTCCAGCTTGTCCCCTATTTTCAGTTCGGCTCGCAAGGCCGCGTCATAAATCAGGCCGTGTTCGTCAAACATGCCGCTCAGCCGGACGTTGGCCGAATTCTTGACCAGGCCGTAGCCACGGGTGGTGCAGATTCCTTCGCTGCGGGTTTGCAGGGTCAAGGCTTTAGCGCCGGTATCCAGCACGATCCGTTCGGCGGTGGGCAGACTGATGACGCTAGCGAGTATGGTTGCGGCGCAGTGGCTGTAATCAGCGATGGCCGTTCCCTGACCGACATCCATGAAGATATAAGTGCCGGGCCGAATTTCACTGATGCCGGGCAGAACTTCCGAGTGCATTAATGACGGGGTAGCGCCGATGCTGACTGTGTCAATGTTCGTTCCCAGGTCTCGGACCAGATTGGCGGCCCACAGGGTACGGTTCTGGCTCTCCAGGCAAAGCCTGCGGCATTCCGCGCTGTCTTTTGCTTTGTACGTATGGCCTTCATGCGAAAACACGCCTTTTAGTTCAACTTTGGTTTGTGCTTGGATATGTTTGACGAGTTGAATCAATTGCTCTTCCTCGATGATACCGGAACGATTTTCGCCGGTTTCGATCTCGATCAGTACTTCGATCGGACGCGACTCGTCGCGGAAAATAACCTCAAGTTGATCGACCTGAACTGGATTGTCGATGCCCAGCCGGATTTTGATTTGGCGGGAGAGCTGACGGATTCGTTCCAGTTTGCTAATGCCGACGATCTGGTTGGCGATGAAGATGTCCGTTAGTCCCGCAGTTGCCATGACTTCGGCTTCGCCGACCTTGGCCACCGTGATGCCGCTTGCGCCGGCTGCAATCTGCAGTTTGGCCAGTTCCGGCATTTTGTGCGTCTTGGTGTGGGGACGAAGGGCAACGCCATATTTGTCGGCTTTTTCCTGCATGGCGGCGATATTACCGCGGACCAGATCCATGTCGATGAGCAGGGCAGGGGTGTCGAGCTGACTATATCGGGATAAAACCATTGTTGAAGGACCTCCCGGGTTTCCGGCTTTTTACGCTTTTTCCCCTTATATTTATAGTATTACAAAAGAGGCTCAAATTTGTTGCAACAAATTTGAGCCTCACTATATTTAGTGTGGTATGCGGTTCCGAGTACTCAGATAACTCATTTCGCGCATATTCTTATCCTGTTCGGCAACCTGTTTTTTCAGGCTTGCCCGGCAAAATAGTCTTTGTAATGGTAAAGGGCAGGAGCCCCGCCGGTATGAACAAAAACAATGTTTTCACCTTTTTTGAACCGTCCCTGGCGAATCAGGCCAATCAGGCCAGCGAACGATTTGCCGGTGTAGACCGGGTCCAGCAGGATAGCTTCGGTTCTGGCCATCAGTTTTACCGCTTCCACCATTTCAGGGGTTGGCAGCGAATAGCCTGGCCCAACGTAGCCTTCCACGCATTCGACTATCGCTTCAGGAAAGTCGAGGCCAAGTCGTTTGGCCGTGGCAAGGGCATCCTTGACGATGATTGGTCGTTGGGTCTCATTCGGGCGGCTGATGTTGATGCCCACCACCGAAATATTGGTGTTGTTTCCCCAGAAGCCCACAGCCAGACCGGCATGGGTTCCGCCACTGCCGCTGGTGCAAACTACGCAGTCGATATTAAGTTCTTTGTCAAATGCTTGCGCAATAATCTCTTCGGCGCAGGCAACGTAGCCCATCGTGCCGACTGCATCGGAACCGCCACCGGGAATGATATAGGGTTTGCCGCCTTTCTGACGGATTGAATCGGCGAGTTTTTCCATCGCTGCCATCACATTAGAGCCGCCGGGGACTACCGTTACGCTGGCGATTCCCATCAGATGAAACAGAAAATTGTTGCCGGAGGCTTGTTCGTTATAGCTTCCAGGCACGCGTTCTTCAATGACGAAATGGCAGGGCAGGCCTTCTTTGCATGCCGCAGCCAATGTCAACCGACAGTGGTTTGATTGCACCGCACCGCAGGTAATCAGGGTATCGGCACCCTCGGCAAAGGCATCGGCAACCAGAAATTCGAGTTTGCGGGTTTTGTTGCCACCGCCGGCCAGACCGAGCATATCATCGCGTTTGATCCAGATGTTCGGGCCGCCCAGTTCTTTGGTCAGACGCGGCAGAAACTCCAAGGGAGTCTGTCCTTCTGTATAACGTCGACGTGGGAATTGTGCAAGATTCATTTTTTGCACGCCACCTTTCAAAAATTTCTTCACCTATTTTCCAGTATAGACTATAATGGAAAATAAATAAAATAAATAATTCAGATATTTACGATACAAATTGCTTATCATCAACAAGTTAACAGAGCAATCGAAACTGAGAGGGGATTATAATAATGGACCAGTCATTGCTTGTCTTTGTGACTGTGGCGGAAAAAAAGAGCTTCACCCGTGCCGCCGATGCATTGCATATGACCCAGCCCGCAGTGAGCCAGTACATCCAGACGCTGGAGAAAAATCTCGGCGCCAAACTGCTGGACCGCAATAATAAATATGTGCAACTGAATAAAGCCGGCGAAATTGTCTATCACCACGCCAATGAGATCATCGGCCTATATACGCAGATGCAAACCTTGCTGGACGATACGATGAACAAAGCCAGCGGCAATCTGGCGATCGGCGCCAGCTATACTTTCGGCGAATATGTGCTGCCGCATATCGTCGCCTATCTGCAAGTCTGCTATCCACTGATCAAACCCAAGATTACCATCGCTAACACGAAACGAATTTCAGAATGGGTTGCTAACCGGCACCTCGATGTCGGCATTGTCGATGGCGAGATTCACCACAGCAATCTTCCGTTGGAGCCGTTTGCCGAGGATCTGATGTATATAGTGGCTGCCGCCAACCATCCCAGCCTGACCGACGAGCCGCTCAAAATCAACGACCTAAAAAATGAAACTTGGATTTTGCGTGAAGAAGCTTCCGGTACCCGCGAAGCAACTGAAAAAGTGTTTGCTGAGTTGGCGTTTAGTCCAAAAAAAATCATGGAATTCGGCAGCACCCAAATCATCAAGGAGTCGGTGCAGGTCGGTTTGGGCGTCACGATCCTGTCGCACTGCACTATTCAGAAAGAAGTGTCTCTGGGCAGCCTGAAAATCGTTGACGTGCAAGGAACGCCGTTTCGCCGGAAATTTTCGCTGATTACGCCTCCCTCGAAGTTCAAAACCAAAGTGACCCGGGTGTTCAGCGATGTTTTGCGTAAAAATGATGGCTTGCCCGATTTTTTCGGCAAGCCAATCACTATGGGCCCCTGAGCTTTTTAAAAAACCGCCAAGGCTTTATTGGCAGACTTAGAAGGCCGTTGCTCTATCCCCTGAGCTACTGGGACACTGGTCAGCCTTATCCTGACAAAAAATGGAGCGGGTGAAGGGAATCGAACCCTCGTAATCAGCTTGGAAGGCTGACACTCTACCATTGAGTTACACCCGCAACTGTGTATGGTCGGAGCGGCAGAATTCGAACCTGCGACCCCCTGCTCCCAAGGCAGGTGCTCTACCAAGCTGAGCGTTTCTTTTCCCAACCCGAAACCAACTAAGGCTGGGACAGCTCCCGCGAGTGTTACTTCAATGGGTATCACCTTTACATGTTGACCGCTTCCGACAGTCCCCATGACTTACCGGTGTTTCCCCTGATTCAGCCGGCGTCTCGTCATGATTTCGCTCAGCCTGATTGCGAGTTCGATCGAGACTTTGCTGGCCACAGCCTAATCGAGAACGGTCAG
>Ga0351926_1064_pt1 | contig 13633 bp, 9 predicted proteins | sample BONcelT113001D10_FD_206837 | JGI IMG/M metagenome (GOLD analysis project Ga0351926, IMG submission 206837) | Enriched cells from coal bed in the Powder River Basin, Montana, United States - BONCAT cells T11 rep2 HSBNCT.T11.300.1.D10 ...
ACTCTCTTGCAAATGGAACTCCCTGTGCAACACAAAGGTCAATTATGGGGTTACTAACCTCTGCCAGACGATAAACATTACCCTCCCTGCTTCTGTAGTCACCACCTTTTATAGTATCATAGAAAAGGCGATAAGCAGAGTCGTTATCATTCGGGTAGTTTTTGGCAGCATTTATTCCACCCTGAGCTGCTATGGAGTGAGCTCTTCTCGGTGAGTCGCTAATACAAAAAACCTTAACATTGTAACCCAGTTCTCCCAACGCAGCGGCCGCCGAAGCACCACCGAGTCCCGTTCCAACCACAATCACATCAAGCTTTCTTTTATTCGCCGGACTCACTACGCGAATCTGAGACTTATGCCTTGTCCATTTTTCGGATAAAGGCCCCTCAGGTATCTTAGAATTAAGTTTTTCGGACATTTTTATACCTGTTTTAAAAGTGCGGTAAAATTATGTATTTTAAGTAAGACTACCAAGATATCTAAAGCTTAGTCCCATTTTTTGTATCTTTACCGTACTATAAGCAGATAACCAAATTTTATGATGAAGACAAAACTTTTTGCTCTATGTACAGCGTTTGCCGTGACGGTTTCATTGGCAGCCCAGATCTCCATTATTCCCAAACCCAACAAAATAGAGAAAGGGGAGGGGAGTTTCATTTTCAATAAACAGACTGTTATCTACACAACAGAAAAATCGCAGCAGAATGCCACATATCTGAGAGGATATCTAAAAAATGCTACCGGTTTCAATTTCGAAAGTGTTAAGGTGTCGCCTGCAAGCAACTTCATAGTTCTTGACATTGCCTCCTCATATAACATTCCTGCCGAGGGATACTCTCTTGAAATTTCAACGCAGGGTATAACAATTAAAAGCAGCACAGGGACAGGGGCTTTTTATGCAATTCAGTCGCTGTTGCAGTTGATGCCGCCTACTGTCTATTCAGGAAAAGCAACAGGATTTGAAAAGTGGAGTGTCCCGGTTGTAAAGATTGAAGATAGCCCAAGGTTTGACTACAGAGGAATGATGCTTGATGTATCAAGAACTTTCTTTGATGCTGAAACCGTTAAAAGATATATTGACTGGATGTCACACCATAAAATCAACAAGTTCCACTGGCATTTGACAGATGATAACGGATGGAGAGTTGAGATTAAAAAGTATCCTGAATTAACCCGCAAAGGTGCCTGGAGGGGTCCTGGTGAGGTGCTTAAAGCCTCTTTTGGTTCAGGCAACCAAAGGTATGGCGGATTCTATACTCAGGAGCAGATTAAAGAGATTGTTGCCTATGCTGCCGAAAGACATATTGAGGTTATTCCGGAGATTGATCTTCCGGGGCACAGCAAAGCAGTTACCGCTTCTTACCCAAATGTCGGATGTGATGGAGAGATAGGGGAGCTTAGTGTTCAGGGAGAGGGGCAGAACGCCTGGTGTGTAGGTAAAGAGCCAAACTATAAAATGCTCGAAGATATTATCAAAGAGATGGTTAAACTGTTTCCTTCCAAGAATTTTCACATTGGGGGTGACGAAGTAAACTATGCACAGTGGGGTACCTGCCCTCATTGCATAGCTCTCATGGAAAAAGAGGGAATGAAGAATCACGAAGAGCTTTTGAACTACTTTGTAAGAAGGATGGAAACTATTGTTGAGAAGCACGGCAAACATATGTCTGGCTGGGATGAAATTCTTGACGGTGGCAACCTTAATCCCAATTCACGGGTTTACGCATGGAGAAGTGTGGCAAAAGGCATAGAGTCTGTCACAAAAGGGCAACGAACCATAATGATGCCGGGTGAATATTGTTACTTTGATATGAAGCAGTCACCAATTGAAAGAGGCCACAACTGGGCGGGAATTGTAACCCTTGAAAAGAGCTACTCACTAGACCCGATTGGAACCGCAAACCTGACGGACGATCAGGCTCACCTCATTCTTGGAGTTCAGGGAGCACTCTGGACTGAATTGCTCGGATGGCCACCAAGGTTTATAGATTATCAAACATATCCGCGTCTTGCTGCAATTGCAGAGGTGGGCTGGACACAACCACAATACAAGGAGTGGAACAATTTTTACAAAAGGATGACCAGGCATCACTTCGAAAGGATGTATCAGATGGGAATCTTCTTTAGGGTTCCGCCTCCAGTTGCTAAGTATGAGAACGGAGCGGTTAAGGCAGAACTACCTTACTCATGGGCCGTTGTAAGATACACCACCGACGAGAGTGAACCTACAAGCTTCTCTCCTGTATACAAGGGCGAAATATTTACTGACAAACCTCATAAATTCCGTTTTGCAACATTCTTCAAAGACGAACTAAAGAGCGTTACAATATCACCGGAAAACGCCCCATATATATATCTGAAACCAGAAACCAGAATAGAGACCTCGATTCTCGAAAACAATCGTTTCCCTATTAAAAATCTAACGGATTATAAATACGATACCTATTTCAGAAGTGCATCAAGGGTTAAGACCGGTGACTACCTTATCTACCAATTTTCTGAAGCCGTTAAAGCAAGCAGAATAACTGTTGAGACAGGAATTCCCAACATTTCTTTCTACGGTGTTACAGACGGTTATGTAGAGTTTTCATATGACGGAAAAAATTACATCAAGGCAGGATATTTCGAAAGGGGAGTTGTTGTATTGCAGCCTGAAAAGCCGGTTTTGGCCGTTAAAATAGTTATAACCGCCCCAAATGACGGGCATATTCTTTCACTTCAGGATTTAAGAATAGAATTGTAATGAAAACAAAATCCATATTAAAATATGGTGCCCTATGGGGGATATTTGAAATTACTCTGGGTTTTTTATTGCACTTGCTAAACAGTTCTCTTGCAAGTGCAATACTAATTCCCATTGGAGTTCTCTTCATGTGGGCCGCCTACAAATCAACAAATAAATGGTGGAGCATTCCCCTGGTAAGTGTAATTGCAGCTGTTTCCAGAATGGTTATATATACTGTAATTAATAACTTTACATGCGGCACTGAGGGGATATTTCCAACTTTGGCAATAGTGTTGGAGGGGCTTGCCTTTATCTACCCAATTGTATTCCTTGAGAAAGAGAAGAAAAAGGGATCTTTCCTGTTTGTATTCAAGCCGATACTCCTTTTCTATGTAGCAATTCTGCTGTATATGATTATATTTAAATCTATTGCCGCTGTTATAAAGTGGGGTGACATAAATACACTTCTGGCAGAATATGACATAAAAAAAGAGCTGATAGCGCTGTTTCTTGATACGCTTATCAGCTCTGCATTAATTGGAATCGCTATAGTTTTGCAGGAGATATTCCTGTTAATAGTGTACCATAAATCTGATTGATGCTCAATTCAGCTTTTTTGTTGGCCTCCTCAAGCTCTTTCATGTTGATACCACACTCTCTCCATTTTGAAATAAGTGGTTTGTAAATGCTGTTTACCACATAGTGCTCGGTAGCACTCAGCTCTTGCATATACCCATTACCCTTGCTGTTGTATATGAGATTAAAATTCATATATCTCGGACCACTTCCTCTCTTAAGCGAGAATGTGTTATATTTGAGTGCCAGCGCATTATCACAAGCTACAGCATTATCACTATTTTTAGATTTAACCACAATCGATGGCTGCTTTTCTCCTGCCTTAACCCAAAGAGGAATAGCTACGCCTGCAGGTGGGTAGCCCAGAACTGTCCACATAATTGTCATTTCAGGATCTTCTCCCGGCTTTACACCTTGAATTGCCACAGAGGCTGTAGATGATTTTCTTGGAATATAGTCCTGATCTATTACCCAACCTGTGAACTTTTCCGGAGAACTCTCTTGTTTCGTAAGGTCTGTTCCCATAAGTGAATGGTAAAACGAGCGGGATAAATTATTAAAAATCCACTCAGGGGTTATGTTCCTGAAAGGAGATTGCTTTGACATAATCTCAGTTGCATTTTGATGTCTAATGTAGCCCATACCCTCGTTAAATCTACCGGTATAAGAGAAATTTGTGTAGATGAGATAGCCCTGCGGAGCAATTCCCGGGTCGTTAGCATCAACCTTCACAAATTTATGGTTGTTAGTTTCGTAGTAGGCAGCTCCTCCATAGGCATCTACAACACCAAAATTGGCCTCCACCCTCATTGGCCTTGGAAGGTTGTTAAGGTAGTTTTCAAAATCTTCAAGCGTTTTACACACGGCAAGCGCACCATACATTAAATGACCCTCCATGTCCATCTCCTTAACATCATCATCTTTAAGATTGTAAGAAGCAGTGTTCATAATTGAAAAGCCAACATTGTTGGTTCCTATCCAAACAACTCCGCCTTTATCCGGACTGTTTACAAGCCCTATAAAGTTGTATTTTTCCCCTTTAAAATATTCGACTCTGTTGTTATCTTCACCGGTGTCACGGTGTTTCCACAATATTGGCCTGCCGTCAGCAGTAACCTTTCCTGTAATGATTGCCGAAGTACATGAATAAATGTCTGAAGCAAGTAACAGAAAAAGAAGTAACAGCGACGAATAAACCAGGTTTCTCTTCATTCTCATAAGGTTAAATTTTATTAGTTTCTATTCATTGTTTAACTATTCAGAAAAGAGCGATGGAGCATTAATACTCTCTTTTAAAATACCAAGATGCTTATAGGCCAGATCTGTAGCCTCACGTCCTCTTGGAGTCCTGTGTATAAAGCCCTCTTTTATGAGGAATGGCTCATATACCTCTTCAATTGTTCCGGTGTCTTCACTTACGGCTGTAGCTATTGTTCCTACGCCCACCGGACCTCCTCTGAATTTGTGAATAATTGTAGAGAGTATTTTATTATCCATTGAATCAAGCCCTCTTTTGTCGATATTTAGAGCATCAAGAGCGTAGAGTGTAATCTCTATATCAATTACCCCGTTTCCCTTAACCTGGGCAAAATCTCTTACCCTTCTCAGGAGTGCATTTGCAATACGAGGCGTACCTCTGCTCCTTCTAGAAATCTCCATTGCAGCTTGCTCCTCAATAGGAATATTTAGTATAGAGGCACTTCTTTTAATAATTGATAGTAAGACAGTTGCATCATAGTACTCCAGATGTGACTGAATCCCAAATCTGGCTCTGAGCGGCGATGTTAAAAGTCCGCTTCTGGTTGTTGCTCCAATGAGGGTAAAGGGATTTAGAGTTATTTGAACCGACCGGGCACCTGGACCCTTATCTATCATAATATCAATCCTAAAATCCTCCATTGCAGAATAGAGATACTCCTCAACAATTGGTGAAAGCCTGTGAATTTCGTCAATAAACAACACGTCTCCTTTTTCCAGCCCGGTTAAGAGACCTGCCAGATCTCCGGGCTTATCCAGAACAGGGCCTGATGTAATTTTAAGATCTACATTCAGCTCATTTGCAACAATATGCGCTAATGTTGTCTTTCCCAAACCAGGAGGGCCGTGAAGCAAAACATGATCCAGAGCTTCGCCCCTCATAAGAGCAGCCTGAACAAAAATTTTAAGATTTTCAATTATCTTCTCCTGCCCCGAAAACTCTGAAAAATCCTTCGGACGGATTTGAAATTCAAAATCTTTATCTTTGTTGTCGCGCTCTTGTCTGGGATCGAAATTGGCCATAGTTACTGACAGTTTTATTTATTACAAATATACTTTAATCTTTTATATAACTTTTTCTTTTTATTATAGTTTGTTGATATGTTGATAAATAAAGATCTTAACATTATTTTGAGATTATTAACATATAATAACATTTTTTCAACAATTTGGTAAACGCATTTAATTATAAAATAATCAGATATTTATTTAAATATTAAAGACGTTATCAACAGAGTTTCATAATTTCCCTGAATAGAAATTAACAGAGCCGATGTGTTGATATATTAGAGATAAATTACTGAAAAATTGTGCCAGGAAAAGTTGCATGGAAAGAGAATAAATGTATATAATAAAATGAGCGAATTATAAAAAATAATTTATCAATAATTATTAACACAATCTGGTTAATAACCTATATTTGCAGTCGCATTTATGAACTACAGTATAAACGAGAGATTTGAGAGGCAGAAAGAGGCATCGGAACTGGTTTCCCACTTAAAAGAGGGAGGAAAGAGAGGGATTGTTGTTCAGGGGCTTTACTCCTCTGCAAAAGCCTTTGCAATTTGTGCCGCTGCCAAAAGTGGTATTCATATTGTTATGCTCAATAACAGAGAAGATGCTGTCTATTGTAGTGGGGACTTGTACAAGTTAATGGGAAAGGAGAGGGTCTTTTTCTTTCCATCATCAAAGAACCATAGTTTAAGGAATGTAAGAAAAGACACCTCTCATCAGGTGCAGCGTACAGCAGCCCTTAATGAGGTAAAGAGATATACTGAAGGAGAATCTGAATTCGAAAGCATTGTACTGGTAACCTATCCGCATGCGGTTTCAGAACTTATTATTGACATAAAGTCTCTAAAATCCAATATTTTAAAAATTTCAAAAGGAGATATCCTCTCCCACGAATTCATAAGGGAGACCCTGGTTGCTTACTCATTTACTAAGGTAGACTTTGTCTCTGAACCTGGGCAATTTGCTCTGAGAGGTGGTCTTATTGACCTCTTTTCTTTTTCGGACAACAGGCCCTATAGAATTGATTTCTTTGGAGATACGGTAGAAAACATAAAGGTATTCGATATAGAAACCCAACGTTCTGCCGAAGAGAGAGACAGCATAGAGATATTCCCCGATATATTTGAGATGGAGGAGAGTACCCGGGAGAATATTTTTGGCTTTGCAGGCTCCTCTTCAATATTGTGGATAACCGATGATCCTTGGTTTAATTCTCAGATTAAACTTATTGAGGAGCATAAAAAAGAGGGAGAACTTTTGCTCTCTTACAGAGAATTCTGTGAAATTAAAGAGTCGCATAAAAGGGTCCTGTTTGGCCCATTGCAGGGAGATTACACAGGTTATGAAACTATTACTTTCCATACAACACCACAACCCGTATTTAACAAAAATTTTGAGCTGCTTGCCAGGGATATTTCACAGAAAAAGGCAGAGGGTTTTGAGGTTTGGTTACTGAGTGAAAATCCAAGTCAGACAGAGCGTATAAAAAACATTCTCTCTTCACTTGAAATTGAAGGTGTTGGAGATATCAGGTTTGAGACAGAAAGTATCTCAATTCATGAAGGCTTTATTGACCACAATACACAAATTTGCCTCTATACCGACCACCAGATATTTGAAAGACACCACCGGGTTAAGCCACACAGAACGGTAGAGAAGAGCGAAAGGCTTACGATAAGCGAGTTAAACTCGTTTGAAATAGGTGACTACATAGTACATATTGACCACGGAACCGGACAGTTTGGCGGGCTGGTAAAGACTCAGATAAACGGAAAACAGCAGGAGGCGGTAAAGCTTATATATAAGGATGGAGATGTAATTTTTGTCTCAATACATGGTCTGCACAGAATATCCAGATATAAATCGAAAGATGCATCACCACCTAAGGTTTACAAACTTGGAACAGGTGCTTGGCAGAAGTTAAAGAGCCAAACCAAGTCAAAGGTAAAAGATATTGCAAAGGACCTTATAGAGCTCTACGCAAAAAGAAGAGATGCAAAGGGTTTTGCCTTTTCCGGGGACTCATTTATGCAGCAGGAGCTTGAGGCCTCATTTATGTATGAGGATACTCCCGACCAACTCAAGGCTACAGGAGCAATAAAGGAGGATATGGAAAAGAGCTTCCCGATGGACAGACTTGTCTGCGGAGATGTTGGATTCGGCAAAACCGAACTTGCAATAAGAGCAGCATTCAAGGCTGTTGCTGATAGTAAACAGGTAGCAGTTCTTGTCCCAACCACAATACTTGCGCTGCAGCATCATAAAACATTTACCTCAAGGCTTAAGGATTTCCCCTGCAATATTAACTATCTGAGCAGGTTAAAAAACTCAAAAGAGATAAAGGAGATTACCGCTTCGCTTGAAAGTGGCAGAACAGATATAATAATAGGAACGCACCGACTTTTAAACAAGGAGATAAAATTCAAAGATCTGGGATTGCTTATTATTGATGAGGAGCAGAAATTTGGAGTGGCAGCCAAAGAGAGGCTCAGACAACTCAAACTGGATGTTGACACCCTTACTCTCACCGCAACACCAATTCCAAGAACTCTTCAGTTTTCTCTTTTGGGAGCAAGAGATCTCTCAATTATAAACACACCTCCTCCAAATCGCCTCCCTATTCAGACAGAGGTTATTGACTTTAACGAAGAGGTAATCAGAGATGCTATCAACTACGAGATTGAGAGAGGAGGACAGGTGTTTTTTGTGCATAACAGGGTAGAGAACATCAAATCGGTAGAGGATATTGTGAGAAGGCTATGTCCCGATGTTAAGACCTGCACCGGGCATGGTCAGATGGAGCCGGCACTACTTGAAAAGACTGTACTGGATTTCATGCTTGGTGATTACGATGTTATGATTGCCACAACAATTGTTGAGAACGGTATTGATATACCGAATGCAAATACCATAATTATCAATCAGGCACAAAATTTCGGACTAAGCGATCTTCACCAGCTCAGAGGAAGGGTTGGCCGTTCAAACGTTAAGGCTTTCTGCTACCTTATTGTGCCTTCAATGATATCACTTACAGAGGATGCAAGAAGAAGAATAAAGGCAATTGAGACCTTCTCTGATTTGGGTAGCGGATTTAACATAGCAATGCAGGACCTTGATATTAGGGGTGCGGGTAATTTGCTGGGGGGAGAGCAGAGTGGATTTATTGCGGACATGGGCTTTGAAACCTACCAGAAAATTCTTGGAGAGGCCTTTGCTGAGATTAGAGAGGAGAAGGGCCTTTCGCCTGAAGACAAGGACGGAAAAGAGAGCAGCTATCTTACGGATTGTTCTATAGATACCGATTTGGAAATACTACTCCCGGATACCTATATTGGAATAATTTCAGAGAAGATAAGGCTATATAAAGAACTTGATGCAATTTCAGCCGAGAAAGAGCTTGTCAAATTTGCGGAGGAGCTTCAGGATAGATTTGGGCCATTGCCCGAAGAGGCAAGGCAACTGACATATATTGTGCGGCTTAGATGGTTGGCAATAGAGCTTGGATTTGAAAAGATTATTATGAAGAATGGGATTCTTATAGCCTATTTTGTCAATAATCAGATGTCCTCTTACTACTCATCTGAAAAATTTGCTCATATTTTGGCCTTTTTGCAAAAACAACATAAGAGATTCAGAATGAAGGAGCAAAAGGAAAAGCTCTACATAACAGTAGAAAATGTAACCAGCGTAGAACAGGCATATATGATATTTTTAGAAATGAAGGTATAATTTTTTTACCTTTGCCCGCTGTGACAAATTTGGTTGTTGATATAGGGAACTCTTCGGTAAAGGCATCTTTTGTGATCGGAACAACTCTTGAAGAGGTAATACGATTTGAAGGAGAGGATGTTGCATCATTTATTGCCACTATTACCAAAAACAGAAAACCTAGAGTAATAGCCATATCCTCAGTCAGGAAATTGAACCAAAATTTTCTGATAAGCGTAGAGAAGTTATGTGATAAACTGATTATTGTTAACCGGGAGACTGAACTCCAAATAATCAACAATTACAGAACTCCTTTAACATTAGGCACTGACAGACTTATGGCAGCGTATGGAGCAATATCGCTTTTTCCCGGGAAGAACTGCATAATTTTTGACTTTGGCACGGCCCTGACGATAGATTTTGTAAATAAAAAAAATGAATTTACAGGGGGCAATATTTCGCTCGGAATGAGGAGTAGATTTAAGGCCTTAAATGATTATACAGAGCAACTTCCATTGGTTGACACCCCAAAGAATTTTGTATCTCCGGGGGGTTGCACAAGGGAGGCAATAGAGAGTGGAATAATTTTAGGTCTGATTTTTGAGATTGAGGGTTATATAAGAGCCAATCCGGAGCATATTTATATTTTTACGGGCGGCGATGCGATTTATTTTGCAGAAAAATTGAAAAGTTCGATATTTGTAGTTTACAATTTAGTATTGATGGGTTTGGCCCGCGTGGCAGAGTATTATGCGAAATCTTAGGAAAACAAAGGTAATTGCGGCATTTGCGGCAATTTTATTTACAGGGCAATTTGTTATTGCCCAGAGTACCGATGCTTTGGGCACATTTACTCCGTACTCTGTGTTCGGTGTTGGTGACTTAAATAAAAGCGGTACTGCCCTCAACAAAGCAATGGGAGGGATAGGAATCGGACTAAGAGACAACAGGCTCATAAACTTTATGAACCCTGCAGCACTTACTGAGAGAGAACCACAATCATTCATGATGGATTTTGGCCTTAGCCAGAAGAACATCTACAATACAGGAGATTCAAAAACATCTGCCTATAACGTTTTCAACATGCACCACGTTGTAATCACCCTGCCTCTGTACAAGAAATCGGCAATTGCAGCAGGTGTTGTACCATTCAGCAGTGTTGGCTATAAATTTGAAGAGAGAGAGACTAACCCTGTTATTATTAACGAAATGGGGGAGATTAAATACAGAAGATACGGGACAGGCGGAATTACCAAGGCCTTTGTGAGCGCCTCGATGGACCTCCTGAAAGATTTTTCGATTGGTGCAGAGGGTATTAATTACTTCGGAACAATTGACCGCTACTCTGATGTGCTGTTTGTAACCAACTCTACCTACAGAACAATTAATACCGGAATGGACTATGTTGTAAGCTCGATGGCTGCAAAATTCGGATTGCAATACCACAAGGAGGTTAAAAAGGATACCGAACTTACCGTTGGAGCAACATGGCTTACCGGAACAAAACTTAAAGGAGATCTTACAAAATATGCCTACGCAACCGGTGTTACCGGAGTAAGGGATACTGTATATCATAATGTATCTGATAATACACAAATGGAGATTCCTTCTGAACTGGGATTAGGTATAACCCTCAGAAAAAAAGATAAATGGCTTGTTGGTGCGGACTATATTCGTCAGGACTGGAGCAGCGTAAGTTTCGGCCCTACACCGGGAGTAGATTTCTCTCCTGCCGTAAGCAATTCATTCAGGGTTGGTTTTGAATATATACCAAACAGATACGATATCCGTTACTACTCAAGAAGAATTACTTACAGAGGTGGAGCATACTACGAAAACACCTACATGAAAGTTAACGGCAATCAGATTAACTCAATGGGTATAACACTTGGTGCCACACTGCCTGTGCTCAGGCTGTACAACGGTCTGGGACTGTCGCTTGATATGGGGCAAAGAGGCTCATTGAAAAATAACCTTATAAGGGAGAGATATGTAATGTTTAACATTAGTTTCTCACTGCACGATATTTGGTTTATAAAATACAGATACGATTAATTACCGGGAATAATATAATTAAATGATCATGAAAAAAGTTAGATTTTTATTAACCATTACATTCCTGTCACTGGCAGCGACCATAGGTTTTGCACAAGGCAGCCTGGCCAGCCAGAGTCCCGAATGTTTAAAATTTCTAAACTATCTGAAGACAGATATGGACCAGGGCAATCTGAACGATGCTGCTGCGAACTGGAGGGGAGCTTTTCTACACTGCGATGCCGGTGTAAGACAAAGTATTTACACAGATGGGCAGAGAATTTTCAGATATCTCATTGAAAAGAACAAAGCCAATCCTCAGGTTAAAAATGCCTTGGTTGACTCTCTTTTCCTGATGTTTGATCTGAGAATAAAGCACTTTCCAAATTCTGCCTCATCTGCTGCCGAGTTTAAGGTTTATGACATGATAGAGTATAAATTCGATGAACCTGAGGCGATTTTAAAAACTATTGACGAAGCAATAGCAATATCAAAAGATAAGACTCAGCCAGCGCTTCTTCTGACTAAAATGCAGAAGATACTCAATTTGTATTCTGTTGAAAAGGTTGATGCAGACGTGGTGATGGAGACATATTCGTCTCTTACTCCGCTGATTGATGCCCAGATAGCAGCAAAACATCCTGATGCAGATCAGATTAAAAGAGATATTGACAACCTTTTTGCAAACAGCGGAGTTGCAAGTTGTGCAAACATTGTTCATCTTTTCACACCAAGATATAACGCCAATCCGGATGACAGAGCGCTCATAAACAATATTGTTAAACTGCTAAGTGATGCCGATTGTACAACAGAGCCGCTTTTTCTTAGCGCAGTTCAGGCAATGCACCGAATTGAACCAAGTTTCCAGAGTGCATATTATCTGTACAGACTCTATGCCGGCAATAATGACCACCAAAACGCTGTTAAATTGCTGCTTGAAGCTATTGAAAGCGACCAATCTACTGACGATCAGGATGCAAACATGCTTATTGAGCTGTCAAACTACTACATGCAAAAACTCGAAAATATAAATAAAGCTGCAGAGTATGCAAAAATGGCAATTCAAAAAAATTCAGCTGTTTCAGGCAGAGCGAATCTGATTCTGGGCTTGGTTTGGGGTAGTATGAGATGCCAGGGTAATGAGGTTGAAGCCAGAGCAAAATACTGGGTAGCCGTTGACTATCTTATAAGAGCGAGAAATGCCGATCCTACAATTGCAGAGGAGGCTTCGAGATATATCTCTGCGTACAGCCAGTATTTCCCTGCACAGGAAGATGCGTTTATGTATGGTATTATTGACGGAACTTCATACACCGTAAGTTGCGGAGGTATGAGAGAGAATACAACCGTGAGAACAAGAAAACAATAATGAAGAGAGGCTCTTTAAATGGGGCAAAAATATTAATGGTAGCAGTCACTTTGGTGATTGCTACCATTCTTTTCTCATGCAAGGATGATATACCTGTAGCTGAAATTTTAACAACCGGAGACACCCCTTCGCAAAGAGTAGAGGGAATGACTGTTGTGCAGTTTACAAGAGGAATAACATCCTATGTTGTTGAGGCTCCCGTTATGGAGAGATACTCTGAGGCTGAGACCCCTTATGATGTGTTCCCATCCGGAATAGTCCTTAAAGGTTTTTCGGCAGAGGGCCTGCTTGAGACCAAGATCAGGGCTGACTATGCCAAACACATCAATGAAAAATCTGAGGCAGAAATTTGGGAGGCATATGGTAATGTTGTCATCAACAACTTTGTTAAGGGAGAGAAGATGGAGACCGATACCCTGTTCTGGAACCGTCTTACTCAAAGAATTTACACCCATACATGGGTTAAGCTCTACACACCCGATATGTTTATGCAGGGCTATGGAATGGAGTCCGATGACATGGCAAGAAATGCAGTTATACAAAGGCCGTTCGACAGTTATGCTATAGTTAACAGAGATTCCACAGAAATTCCCTATATTGATACCGTTAACTTCATAGGACCATTACTGAAAAAATAATAATGAATACGGCAATAATCATAACATCGGTATCTGTTATTATTCTGGCACTGATTTCGGGACTTGAGAGTGCGTTAAACTCATTCAACAGGCTCAGATATGAGGTGGATAAAAAACAGGGCAAGCGGTATGCGGTTGTTCTTGAGGATTTACTCGAGAGAGAGGGAGAGCTTAAGGCATCACTCAGGCTGGCCTATAATCTTTTTCTTGTAATTGCAGTTGTCTCTCTGGCATCAATCTTCTCCGGTCTCTTTACTGCTATTGCTATTGCTTTTTTTGGACTTCTTATTCTTACAAAAATTTTACCTATGG
>Ga0351926_1066_pt1 | contig 13412 bp, 10 predicted proteins | sample BONcelT113001D10_FD_206837 | JGI IMG/M metagenome (GOLD analysis project Ga0351926, IMG submission 206837) | Enriched cells from coal bed in the Powder River Basin, Montana, United States - BONCAT cells T11 rep2 HSBNCT.T11.300.1.D10 ...
GCCAGCGCTCTGCCGATCTGCGCCAGGCCGTACTCGACGACTTGGCGGCGGGCAGGTTGGATTCTGCCGAGGCGATTCGAAAACTGCACGGGATCAAGGGCAGCGGTGAACTGAGCGAAAGCTCGCAGTAACGCATTTGCCTCACTCCCATGGAAGGATCTGGACCTATGGCAACACTGAAATCAAACGACATCGATCTGTTGATCATCGATGAACTCGCACGCGACGCGCAGCTCATTGGCACGCCAGAGGTCGAGGAGATTCAGGTGGGCCAGCGTTCAGCCGGATCGACTGACGGTTGCCAACTTCTTCTGGATGGGCGCGTCGCCCGCCTGACCGGCGCTCCCGCTACGCTCGTCCTCGCGCCCGAGCGCCTGGCAGTGACAGTGAAAGTGGGCAGAGGCGACACGAGAGTCCTCGGCTTCTGCTCAGCCATCAAGGTGGGCGAAGTGTCCGGCAGCCTCCGCGTCGCTGAGATGGCCGGCCCGGTTCACATCGGCAACGTGCGTGGTGACTTCAGGGCAGACCGCGTCGCCGAATTGACCCTGCTGGGCACCTGCACAGGTGATATGCGTGTCGAGGACTCGGGCAGTCTGACCGCCGAGCTGGTTTCGGGCGATCTCAGGCTTGTCTCGATTGAGGAGGTTACGCTCACGCGCGTGAAGGGCGACCTCTGGCTGGAGTCGATCGGCGGCAATGTTCAGCTCGACCACATCGACGGTGACGTCCGGCTCTCCAAGATTCTGGGGGTTGCTCGGTTAGAGGAAGTGGCGGGAGACCTGCGCGGGCAGTCGCTTTCGGGTGGCCTCACAGCTCGGCAGGTCCACGGCTCTGTGACGTTAGCAGGTCCATTTTCTGCAGGACAGGAGTATTCTGTATCGGCTGCCGGCGACATCAGCCTTCAACTCGATGCGGACTCTGATGTGCAGCTGCGCGTAACGGCTCAGGGCCGAGTGCGTTCCGCGTTGGACCTGACTCCCGCGTCCGATGGCTCTGCGACCTTTGCTGCGACCGCGGGAAGGGGCGGGGCGCGGATCATCTTGACAAGCGGTGGCGATATCACTATTCGCCAACATGGGCGTGAGGAGGCGGCAAGGCAGCGTCGTGACGCTTTCGCCGGATTAGGAGACCAGATTCGGGAACAGGTTCGCGCATCGTTGGCTGCTGCAGGTGTCACGGCGGGATCAAGTTCATGGGTTGCTCGAGGTCGAAGCGCTCGGACCGCCAAAACCCCCTCCGGCAGCAGTCGTTCATCTGCTCGGAGCCCGAAACATGATGAGGAGATGATGATCCTTAGCATGGTGGAACGAGGGCTGCTATCTCCTGAAGACGCCGATCGCCTTTTGCAGGCGTTGGAATAGTCCAGGCGCATCTGCTGCAGGTTGCCAACTTCCCTGGTGGTGGTATGATGGGAAGAGAAGCAGTCTCTTACTGCACGAGGCCAAGAATCGCCATGGCTGCACTGACTTTGACGCGCAGAGGGTCGCAATCAGAGGGTCTTCAACCCTTTGAGGCGAGGCTGCATATGCGTCAAGTAGCCGATTTGATCGCTACGGTATTTGCCGACGATCTTGATGCTGGGGGCCGAGCAGCAGTCCAGGAGATGAGAATGGTCGGGCGCCTCAGTCCGATCCTTGGCAGTGCGTTGAGCCTGGCACTCTACAGCGATCTCATTTCCGGTTTCGTCTGGATCGCAGGCGGCGGTGTCGTGGGAAACGTCACCCTGCAGCGCGCCGACTACTCAGGGAACCGTTGGCGCATCAGCAACGTGGCCGTCAAGAAGGAGTTCCGCCGGCAGGGGATCGCTCGAGGTTTGATGATGGCCGCTCTGGAGGAGATTGAGCTGCGCGGTGGGGGCTGGGCAGTGTTGCAGGTGAGAACAGATAATTCGGTGGGGCGCGACCTATACCGAGCGCTGGGTTTCTCCGACGTTTGTCAAGAAGGGGTCTGGAAACTGCCGCTCGTTCCCTCTCAGCTGCCAACCCCCAGCGATACAGTTGCTCTGCAGCCGTTGAGCGGCTTCGCCGGGCGCGCCAGACTGGATCTGGATCGAGCTGCGCAGACAGCTCTCGCACAATGGGCCGAGCCCATCGTGGCTGCAAACTATCGCACAAGCCTGGCAAGTGTGTTCATGGAAGGTCTTTCACGATTCACGGACATACGTCCTCTGCGCCGTTGGGGTGCTTGGCAGGATGGCAGGCTGGACGGTCAACTCGAGGTGCGACGCGGCGGCGTTAGCCACAACCTGAGATTCGCTGTCCGACCCGAGGCGCGAGGGAAGCTCGAGGAAACACTGGTCTCACATGGTCTGAGATCATTATCGGATGCTCCGGCGCGCTCCGTTGTGGTCAAGCACAGCGCCGACCACGCTGAAGGGGTAGAGGCTCTGGAGCGCTTTGGATTCCGCGCCTCCCGCATTCTGCTCACCATGCGGCGCAGGTTCGCCGAGTAGTCAGGTTGCGGCAGTGCGATATGCCAGCCTGCCTGAGGAGGAGATTTGATGGCAAGCTCTGAGGAGAGACTGCGCATTCTCAAGATGATCTCTGACGGTCAGATCACCGCGCAGGAAGGAGCGAAACTCCTTGAGGCGCTGCGCGAGCCGGCGCCGGTGTCCAGGCAGGATGAGCCCACTAAGCCGCGCTGGTTGCGCGTGCAGGTTTCCGACAAAGGCAGCAGCAAGGTCAAGTTGAACGTCAACATCCCACTCGGGCTTCTCGATGTAGGGATGAAGATGGGCGCGCGTTTCGCCCCGACAATGGAAGGAATGGACCTCAGCGCGATCCAGTCAGCCATCAAGGGCGGTTTCCAGGGGCGCATCGTGTCCGTGGAGGACGAAGAGGATGGCGAGACGGTGGACATTTACGTGGAATGATGCCCGTCTTGTGGACGAGGCCCGGTAGGCCGAAACCGACTTCGCCCTGGCACGTATTGAGGGTAGTGCTGTTGTCGAGAAGAGTCGCTTCGGCATCGTGGCTGGGCACCAGGACATGGCTGCTCGGGCTGCAACCCGTGTGTTGCGGGAGGACACAGTGAGATTAGTGGTTCGCACTCTGGTCAATGCGGCCGCCCTCTGGGTAGCCGACGCCTTACTCACCGGCATCAGTCATGAAGGGGACTGGGTGTCTTTGCTTCTGGTGGCGTTGGTGCTGGGGGTGATGAACGCGCTGGTCCGACCGATCCTGAAGCTGCTGACGTGTCCACTTCAGCTCGTCACCCTTGGCCTCTTCACCTTTGTGATTAATGGTGTGATGCTGTTGCTCACGAGCTGGATCGCCAAAGCCTTGAGTCTGGGGTTCCACGTTGGCAGCTTCTGGGATGCCTTCTTGGGTGGACTGATCATCAGCATTGTGAATATGATCCTCTCAGCGCTTGTGAAGGAGGATCGCAGGCGTTAGATGGGTCGCGTGCGCCCGTTTGCTGCAAACCACTCTGCTGTCCCGCGGTCTGCAGCAAAGTCAAGGCACCGACATCATTTCCGGGACCGACGGTTGACCTTCCGACGAGCCAACACCGATGCCCCGAGCAGAGTTGCGCTATCTCCGAGGCGGGCGGGCACGATCTTCACCTCGCCCGTCTTGTTGATGCTATTCTCGTAGGCGACTTGTCGTATCGGCGCCACGAATTCGTCCCCAAACGCCTCCACCACCCCGCCACCGAAGATGATCATCTCCGGGTCGATCAGATTGACTACCGACGCGGCCAGCAGCCCCAAGTAGAACTGAGCCCGACCGATCACTCCGACCACCAGGGGATCTCGGGCAGCGAACGCTTCGGCCAGCACGCCGCTGGTCAGCCGTTCACGCTGATCGCGCTTCAGGATCTCCGTCACGAGGCTTGCCTGGCCTGACTCGATGCCCGCCATAATGTCCCGTTCGATAGCCGTCCTGCTGGCCACCGCTTCCGCACAGCCCCGATTGCCGCAACCACACACCGGTCCCTCGGCAAGCAGGATCATGTGTCCGATCTCCCCGGCGGTTCTGCGCCAGCCCAGTCGCAAGGAACCATCCAGGATGAGGCCACCGCCGATTCCCGTGCCGACGAAAATGCCCACCAAGTCCCGTACGCCCTTGCCTGCGCCGAACGCATGCTCGCCCAGTGTCCCCAGGTCAACATCATTGCCCACGAACACCGGCAAACCCAGACGTTGCCCCAGCATGGCAGCCAGAGGTACATCCTTCCATCCGGCGAGGTTGGGCGTGTTCAGGATCACTCCCTCATCAGGGTCCAGCGGGCCGGGAGCGCCAGCGCCGGCCGCTGCGATATCAGACAGCGAGAGACCCGCTGCAGCCACAGCCTCGCGCACCGTCTTTGCGATTCGATCAATCACGCCCTCAGGCCCGATCTCCGGCTTTGTTGGTCGCTTGGACTGGCCTAAAAGATGGCCCCCCTTCCCCACAACGCCAGCAAGAATCTTGGTGCCGCCCAGGTCAATTCCAATGATCAGCTTCCCCGTCGCGCGTCGTGCCATTCGCCACCCTCCACTACAGAAATGCCCAAGTCTCGTGACAATCGGCTTCCAAGTATACCACTGTCGGCGCACAGGCGGGCGAAATCCAGTGGGACCCAGCGCGCCAAGGTTGGCGCGCGCCGGGCAGAGAGAACGCGAGCCTCAACTCGAGCTGAAACGCGGGTGCCTCGCCTTGACGATTCTCGATTCTAAAGTATAATCGTATTGACACACTCATACACTGACAGATCGCTCTATCGCGGCCATCCTGATGGCGCGGGTGCGTCGTGACTAACCGCAGATCGTCCCGACCGGGTTTCGGAGCTCCGACTCGTAGCTGCAGGCTTCAGTGAACCTGCCCCATGCTGGTTTTGTCGGCACCCGGCGCCCTGCTCCGACGCCATCATCTGCCATCTCATCGAACGTCGAATCGGGTAACGTGTCACCCTAAACGATGAAAATCACAGGAGGAACGATGTCCAAGCGCGCAATCACTCTCATTGCCTCGTTGCTCATGATAGTAGGCTTGCTGGGCGCATGTGTGATGCCAGCGCCGGCTCCTGCTGGGACGCCGGTGCAGGCCCCGGTGCAGGCCCCGGTGCAGGCCCCTGCCGCATCATCCGCTCAACCGACTGCGGTCCCTCAGGCGGCGGCAGAACCTGCGGCCGTTCCGGCAGTCGCCGCCGTTGAGTCCCCCCGTCTTATCCTCGCCACCACAACCAGCACGGCTGATTCAGGTCTGCTGGACTTCATCTTGCCCGACTTCGAAGCGAAGAACGGGGTCAGGGTGGATGTGGTCGCCGTTGGCACAGGTCAAGCTCTGGAAATCGGGAGCAAGGGTGACGCGGATGTGGTCCTGGTGCACAGCCGTAAGGGCGAGGATCAGTTCGTGGCGGACGGCAATGCCAGGGAACGCTTCGACGTCATGTTCAACGACTTCATCGTAGTCGGTCCTACAGAGGACCCGGCTCACGTCAGGGGGATGGAGTTGGCGATGGGGGCCTTCCAGGCCATTTCGGACAGTAGCTCGGCCTTCGTGAGCCGCGGCGACAAGTCCGGCACGCACACCAAGGAGCTCAGCGTCTGGAGCAGCATCCAGATCACGCCGACAGCGAAGATGGCCTGGTACAACAACATCGGCCAAGGCATGGGCGACACCCTGCTGTTCGCCAATGAGAAGCAGGGGTACACGCTGGCAGATCGGGGCACCTACCTGGCGATGAGGGATAAGCTCCCCGGGCTTGAGATCCTTGTAGGCGGGCAGAACCTTGCCGAGAACAAGGACAAGGCGCTACTCAACCCCTACGGAGTACTTGCGGTGAACCCTGAGAAGCACCCGGCCGTTAACGCCGATGTGGCCGCCAAGTTCGTCGACTGGATTCTCTCGGTGGAGACGCAGGAGATGATCGGCGGGTATGGAGTGGACAAGTTCGGTCAGCCGCTGTTCTACCCGAGCTCGGCCGCCTATCTGGCCGCCAAGTAGGCACGATCCGTGGCGGAGACTCCTGGGGCGATCGCTCTCAAGGTTGCGGGTGAGATGGGAGCGAACAGATCAGTTTGAGGTAGACACCGGCCTGCCAACAGTCAGATGCCGCCTGCAGTCGCAGGCGGCATCGTTCTTTCTGTCGGACAGCGAACGAGTCGCTGCACTTCGCCCGACTTGTCAGGCGCCATTATTCAGTTCGCGAACGCCACTACAACAACGTTCGCGAACTGGTTCTCGGACCGGTTACCTTACGATATCCCACTTTTCGTGGTGCTCAAAGCCCTTGATCTTGGAATACGTCCGCTGGACGTAGGGCTTCGTGACTGCGACCTGCGAGTCCCAGTAGATGGGGATCATCACGCACTGTTCCCAATTCAGAATCTGCTCCGCCTGGGCATACAGGTCCATCCGTGCGGCCGGGTCGGTTTCCATGGCCCCCTTTGCGATCGCCTCTTCGAAAGGCTCGTACTTGCCCCAGTTGGTGCCGCCGCCCCCTACAGGGTTGCGGGAGAGACCGTAGGCAAACGACTCAAAGATGAAGTTGTTCGCGTCGGGATAGTCCGCGTTCCAGCCGTTCCGCCAAAGCTGCGGCGTCTGCACCGGGTCGATCACGGTAACCCAGTAAGTCTTGGATTCCTGAGCCATGATCTTGACGTCCAGATCGAGGTGCTTCTTCCACATCGCCTGGATCGCCTCTGCAATTCGCTGGTGGCGGGAGTCTGAGGCAATGGCCAGGGTGATATCCAGTTGGCTAGCGGTCTGCCCCTTCTCGGCCAGATATTCGCCAAGGAGCGCCTTGGCCTGATCCGGATCGAACTTGACGCCCAGGTCGGGGTATTTCTCCAGGTTCGGACAGCCCGCTGCGCCAGGTCGACAGAACCACTGCGCCGGCTCCTCTGCGCCCTTGGTGACGTTGTCCACCAGGTCCTGGCGATCCACTGCCATGGACAGGGCCCGTCGCACCCGCACGTCGTCCACTACCGGCGCCTTGATGTTGAAGCCGTAGTAGTACGAAGCCAGGTTCGCGTCGATCTTCAGTTCGTCGGCGAACTTGGGGTCGGACTTCACCCGATCGATGTCGGAGAGCGGAACCAGGACCATGTCCAGGAGATCGGCCTCATAGTTGGAGAACGCCGGCACCTGGTCCAGCATGGACCAGACGATTTCGTCCACTTTTGGAGAAGGCACGGCAGCGGTGCCCGGCCAGAAGGGGTTCTTCACGATGCTCAGTGAAGCCTCGTGCAGCCACTCCTTCAGGGTGAATGGGCCATATCCCTGGAAGTTGCCGGTATCGGTCCAGCGCTCGCCAGCAGCTTCTGTGCAGGCATCGCCCTCGATCAGCCACTGCGGCTGCGCATGGGCGTTCCACATGCTGATGATGTTGAGGTTGAACGCGACAGGTGCGCTGAAAGCAACTTCCAGCGTGCGGTCATCCACGACCTTGACCCCAACGCTCGCCGGATCCGTTGTCTCCTTGAGGTTGTAGGCCTGAGCCCCGGCGATGGCGTAGTTCAGCACATTGGGGTAGCCGCCGCCCAGACCAGGATCCAAGGTGCGGAGGATGCCGTAGTGGAAGTCGCCGGCGGTCACCAGCCGATCATTGCCATCGCAGCCCTTCACCTTCTCGACTGCTCCGGTGGCCGGGTCGTAGCGAACCCAAGGCACATCGCCTCGAAGATGGAACGTGTAGGTCTTGCCGTCGGCGGCAACGTCCCGGGACTCGGCCATGCCCGGTTCGGTCTCCATGGTCTCCTCGTTCAGGCGGACCAGGCCCACCGTGGTGGCCTCAATGACCTGGATGCCGGTGGACTCATAGCCCAATGCCGGATCGATTGAATAGACATCTCCAAGCTGGAAGTTCATCCGCAGCACTTTGGGCTCGGCTGCGGCGGGAGCGGCCGGCTCGGGGACTGCCGGCGCCGCCACCGGAGCGGCGATCGGCGCCTCGGTAGCTGCCGGAACGGCAGGCGCCACAGTGCAGCCGCTCAACAACAAAACGGCCAGGACTAGCAGAACTATCGACCTGTTCATCAAGCCTTCCTCCTCTGGGTTGGTGTTGATAGTTTACTCCGACTCTCGCGGATGAAACTCTACATAGGCTCCTCCTCTCCGGGCCGTTCGCCTTTCAGAGTGCAGCGCTGCTCTCGGAGAGGGTGATCGCGCCGGCATCCGCGAGATCACGGAAGAAGTGCAGTATCAATTCGCAGTCGGGCTCCACGCCCGTGCTCAAGGATGCCAGCCGGGCGATCTCCAGAAGGTCCCGCCGACCATCGACCCAGAGGCTGGCCATACGCAGCAGGACGGTGGCCCCGAGCGAGCGTGCGGTCTTCTCCGTCAGCCATGCCGCCCGGTCGAACCCGAGGACCTCGGCGGGATAGTCGGTGTTCAGCAGTCCCACCCATTGCCTCGTCGGCACGAGGCGCTCCATCTCGGCCTCGATGGTGGACTTGGGATCTCGCTGTTCTCGGGCCGGCGCCACCGCCAATGCCGCGGCGAGCTTTCGCCGGAGCGAGTCCGCCTTAGCAGTCAGCTGTGCTTGGCACTCCTCGATTGCACCGGCCACCTCGGGATCACTGGAGGTAAGCGCAGTCACCGAAGCGACGGCGTCCTTCTCGATCTGAAGGCGAAAGTCCAGACGTTCGCCGGCCCGTTCCAGACACTGCCGGGCATCCTGCGGGCTTCCTTCGCTGCGGTGCCACAGGGCATCCTGCGCCACAGAGCTCAGCCGGCGCAGCGCGCGCTCGCAGGTCTCCTCAGCCAGCAGGATGGCCTCCGAAGACCCCGTCCCTGCCAAGAAGCTTGCCATCCGGAAAGTGAGCTGAGCCACGCGCTCCAATTCCGCCGGATCGACTTTGTCCGGCGTATCGTGCGACGAGTGATAAAAGCGATCGGGCCAGTGCCCGATGTAGAGTGCGGGAACTCGAAAGCTGCTATCAATGAAGAAGGAGTGGTCCGAGCCGCCGCCGTAATCCGCCACCTGGTACTTCCACAAGCTAGGCGCGGAGGCTCCGAAGTACGAGCCTGTCCCAGAGACCATTTGCTCCAGGATCCGTTCGGCAAGATCGTTCAGGTAGGAAGGCACGGTGTCCGGCGTTCGCTCCAGCAGCAGGGGGCCGCCGCAGAGCTGCTGATCCTCACCGACCATGTCGCAGCACAATGCAGCTTTCACCTGGAACGGCCACTCCGGGTTCGCGCTCATGTAGGCGGCTGTTCCGTACCACTCCGGCAGCCAGAGAAATCGGATGGTGCGCTCCGGCGCGGGCAGCTGCCCGGAAGCGATCAGTCGGGTCCAGGCTCGGGCGAGATGGAGGATCATGGCAGCGCCCGAGGCGTTGTCATTGGCGCCGGGCGCAGCATGACAAATGTGCGCAACGAAGACGATCTCCTCATCGGGCTTCGTAGCGCCCCGAATGACACCGCTGACGACCGGCTCGACACCGTCACCCAGCTGGGAATCCACAAGGGCGTGCACGCGCACGGGTGCGTCCCCGCCCTTGAGCAGTTCTTTGAGACGCAGCATCGTGTGGCGGTCGATCCCAAAGTAGAAAATGCTGCTGCCGTCGGCTTCCGTCCAGACGCGGCTGTAGCCGATCTGTTCAGGTGCGTTTTCCCTCGTCCGCACAGGAGGCATTTCCACCAAGCCATCGCTGATGACGCCGACAGCGCCGTGGACGGCCGCGAGCTTCGTGAGGAGCTTGGTGTTCCACCCCGTCCCGCTGATGAGGACGACTTTGCCCTGCACGTCACGGCCCTCGTAGTCGGCGTCGCTCAGGCCCGCGCCCACGTCGACCAGCTCAGCCTCGATCCCGCCTGGCGGGGTGGGCGCGCAGTTCTGCCCCAGAGAGCAGGGAACGTCATCGAAACGCGCGAGGACCTCCGTGGAGGGTGACACAAGCCGCAGCGTGGCGCTTCGGGGTGTCCAGGCCCACGGTTTCTTCCAGGTCCACCAGAATCCCGAGCCCCCCGTGGGATAGCGGTGGAGCTGAACCTCCGCCAGGCCGGCGTCACCCGCGAGCTGCTCAATCAGCTCGCACGCCGCCAGCAATCCGGGCGAAGTGTTGGTGCGATGAAGCAACGACAGTCGGCTGACGAGATGTTTGGTCTGCTGGCCAGAGAACTCGCTTGAGAAGATGCGAACCGCGCTGTCAAGGTCGGTGATCATGGAAGATGCCCTCCTGCTGCCAGACGATGTTACCACCAATCACCGTCATCAGTGCATGAACGTCACGTATCGATTCATCCGGAACGGTGAAGTAATCCTGATCCAGCACGACCATGTCCGCCAGCTTCCCGGGCTCCAACGAGCCCTTGAGTTTTTCCTCTCGGGTGAGCCAGGCCCCTGCCATGGTGTAGGCGTGTAGCGCCTCGTGCCGATCGATCGCCTGGTCGGGCCCCACCAGATGTCCCAGGTTGTTCTTGCGCGTTACCAGTGCATAGAGGGCGACAAAGGGGTCGGCAGAAACGGTGCTCTCCACATCTGAGCTCGCGCCCGTGACCACGCCATGATCGAGGTAGCGACGCGCCGGCTTGTAGTTCAGCGCCCGCTGCCGACCGACGTCCCGGAAAATGAGATCCCCCTCCCAGTACAGGAAAGTCGGCTGGATGACGGCTGCGATGTGGTGACGTCCCATCAGCTGCAGCGCGTGCTCGGTCGGAAAATAGGCGTGGATGATGCTGTGGCGGGTGTCAGCAACGGGTAGCTCCTGCGCCACGCGCGACAGGGCATCGACAGCGATGTCCTGGGCGCGATCACCACAGCAGTGAATGCCAACATCCCAGTTTAACTCCTGCGCCCGTCGGAAGTAGCGGTACAGCTGGTCCGGATCGAGTCGGTTGAAGTTCTTAACCTCGGTTTCCCCCTCAAACGGCTCGTACATGTAAGCGGTGTGGGGGGTTGTGCCGCCATCGATGGCCATCTTGAGCCCACCGATCCGGAGCCACTCGTCACCGAGTCCACTGTAGATGCCCAGTTCAGAAGCGCGGCAGTCCAGTTGGGCCTCGTGCTCGTCGTCGCGGAAGCCATGCCAGTTGGGCATCAGGTTCATCCGAACGGAGAGCAGTCCCGTGTCCCTCGCCCGCTGGTAGGCGCGAATTTCCGCAGGGTAGAGGCCCGGATCGATGACGCTGGTAATGCCGAACTTGTTGAGGGCGCGGCAGCCCAAAACAACGGAGCTGATCAGTTCGCGCTCCGACGGCTTGGGCAGCAGCCGCCGCGCCAGCCCCTTCGCTTTGGCGCGCAGCAGTCCGTTCGGCTCGCCCTCAGCATCCCGCTCGATGCGACCCTCGGCCGGGTCGGGGGTGTTCCGAGTGATCCCCGCCAATCTCAGCGCGTAGCTGTTGACCAGGTCGGTGTTGAAGAAGCGTTGGAGCATCACTGGGTGCTGCGAGGTTGCCGGATCGATATCTTGCCGGATAGGCAGGCGGCCATCCCGGAAGTTGCCCTCGTTCCAGCCCACGCCCACTATCCAGTGCCCGGGCGGGGTATCCGCCGCTCGGGCACGCACGAGCTCCATCATCTCCTCGGGAGACTGGCATTCATCCAGCCTGATGAGCGATAGCTTCGCCCCGACCTCGATAAGATGGGCATGACTGTCGTGAATCCCCGGAATGACGGTCCGTCCACCGAGGTCGATCAGCCGGGTATGAGGAGCTGCTAAAGGGACAAGAGCTTCGTCCGTCCCGATGACAAGAATGCGATCACCTCGAACGGCGATCGCCGTGCGGTCCCCGTCGGTCAGCTGTGCGTCCGGAGCGGCAATCCTGCCGTTGTGCAGGATCAAATCTGGAGAGAGGGATCTGTAGACTGTCGGCATTCGACCACCTCCTGGCAGATGATTGTAGCATCGGGACTGACCAGCCGCAAATGCGATCTTCGAGGTTGCCAACCGGCCACTGCGGCTACGAAGCCAGCCAGGGGTCGAACGTGACTTGTGGCTCGAGCAGTGTCAGATCACGGGGATTCTAACCACCTGGCGGCTCCCGGTGCGCTCCCCAAAGGCAGATAGCCGCTGGCCTGAGCGATCACTTGTCGCAGCGACGTGGAGGAAGTCCAGACTTTTTGGGAACAAGAAACGCCCCTCGATGGTGAGGGGCGTTGTACATTTTCTCGTGCTAATTGGAAGACTGGCTCAGACCTGCATGACCGGCCTGAACTTGTAGCCGTAAAGGATCTGGCCCTCGTCCCCCTCCTGGCTGAGCTTCCTGGTCACCATCTCAACGGGCATGCCCACGAACACCTCGCTGGTCTCGACGTCGGTAAGCTGAGCCGTGACCATCGGGCCCTCGGAGAGCTTGACGAGAGCCATCGTGTATGGCGCATAGTCCCCGAAACCAGCCGGAGCGCTAAACATCGTCGTGTACGAGTAGACTTCTCCAGCTCCGCTCAAGTTCGTCCAGCTCTGCCTCTCCTCGGCGCAGAACGGACATACATCACGCGGCGGGAAGATCGACTTCCCGCAGTTGTGGCACACCTCTGCCTTCAGGCTATATCGCTGCTGGCGGATTCGCCAGTTCCCCGGAATAGACATTCTCGATTTGCCTCCATGCCCGTCTCATGCAGAGCCGGGTTTGGTGTTCGCGGCCATTCTCGCTGCAAGTCCGAATACGCCACAACACTGCGCAACGGCCTCTTGCCGCAGCTAACTAGTGTCATTGTACACGAATGCGGCTCTCAAAAGCTATCAGGAATGCCCCATGATAGCTTCTGACCGATCTTGCTGTGTCCGAGAGGCAATGACACGTCCTCGGCTACTCCCTAGACAGCTCCCAGGATGTGAGTGATCACCGTCGCACCGCTGCCGCCGATATTCTGGGTCATCCCTACCGTGGCGCCTTGCACTTGATTGGCTCCGCATGCGCCACAGAGTTGCTCCACGGCCTCCACAACCTGGTAGATCCCGGTTGCGCCGACAGGATGTCCTCGCGCCTTGAGCCCGCCCCTGGTGCTGATGGGCAGACGACCGCCGAGCAGGATCTCACCGTCCACCGCCATCTGGACGCCCCTGCCGCGCGGCGCAAAGCCGGAAGCTTCCAGGGACAACGCAGCCATGATACTGAACGCGTCGTGCAACTCAAAGAAGTGCACCGCTGCAGGAGTCAAGCGCGCCTGCGCATACGCGCGCTGAGCCGATATCACCGCAGCGTCCAGCACCAGCGGATCGCGCCGATCGTGGACTGCCAGGCTGTCGATTGCGACGCTCGAAGCAAGGATGCGCGCCTTGGCTTTGCTGCCAAAGGCGTCCGCCGGCGCCAACACCACACAGGCAGCGCCGTCGCAGACCGGACTGGAGTCCATGAGGTTGATCGGATCGGCGATCATCCCAGCTCGCAGATAGTCCTTCACTGTGATCGCCTGCCGGAACATGGCATGTGGATTATTCACGCCATTGCGGTGGGCATTCACGGTGAATCCGGCAAAGGCCTCATGTGGCACTCCGTAGGAGTGGATATAGCGGCGCATCAACAGCGCGTTCAGCCCAA
>Ga0351926_1070_pt1 | contig 12722 bp, 5 predicted proteins | sample BONcelT113001D10_FD_206837 | JGI IMG/M metagenome (GOLD analysis project Ga0351926, IMG submission 206837) | Enriched cells from coal bed in the Powder River Basin, Montana, United States - BONCAT cells T11 rep2 HSBNCT.T11.300.1.D10 ...
GACCGGAGATCTATTACAGGCGGGTCTGGCGGCCGTCGAGGCCATCCAGTATGAAAAGTTCCGTGTGCAGGCGTTGACAGCGCTGGCGCCGCAGCTAACGGGCGAACCGCTACAAGTGGGTCTGGCTATAGCGCAGGCCATCCATGACGAAGAATCTCGTGCGGAGGCACTGACGGCCCTGGCGTCGCAGTTGACGGGCGAGTTGTTAGGGGTAGGACTAGCCGCCGCGCAGGCCATCCAAGATGAAAGATGTCGTGCGATCGCGCTAGCAGCATTGGCAACGCACTTGAGGGGCGAGTTGCTTCAGGCGGGTCTGATCGCGGCGCAGACGATCGGGAACGAGGAGGCGCGGACGCACGCGCTGGCGGCCTTCTTGCCAGTCACGCCTGACCGTGCTCCTCTATTCAGGTCCATCCGCCAATTCATGGCCGATCACCTGTGGAACCGCCTGCAACACGAGAAACGCGACACCGTGCTACAATTCTGTGCCGATCAAAAGCTATTCGCTCCGCCCATCCTCTCCCCCGCCACCCTCGCCGCCATCGCGCGGCACATCATCGAAATCTGCACGGAGTGGGAATGGCTATGAGCGAACTCCTCCCCGGCACCGAAGTCCACGCCCGCGGCCTGCGGTGGGAGATCGTCTTCTCCCAGCAGCTCGGCCCGCAGACGCTGTTCCGGCTGCGCGGGCTGGAGGGGGCGGTGCTGGGCCGCGAGCTGGACCTGCTGCACCCGTTCGAGCCGGTCGAGCCGGTGATCCGCGAGTTGCGGCCGGAGCGGGCCGCGCCGCTGCGCAACTGGCTGGTCTACCACCAGGCGTTCCTGTTGGAGCAGGCGCTGGGCGGGGACGCGCTGCTGGCGGTCCAACCGGGCCGGCTGCGCATCGAGCCGTTCCAGCTCGTGCCCGCCTTGCGCGCCATCCGCATGAGCCGGCCGCGGCTGTTGCTGGCCGATGGCGTGGGGCTGGGCAAGACGATCCAGGCCGGCCTGATCCTCACTGAGCTGATCGCCCGGCGCATCGCCCACCGCATCCTGATCATCTCACCCGCGGGGCCGCTGCTGGAGCAGTGGAAGACCGAGATGGCTGAGCGGTTCGGGCTGCGGCTGGACGAGATCAACCGGGCCAGGCTGGAGGAGGTGCGCCGGCAGACCGAGCTGGGCGCCAATCCGTTCGACCACATCGCGATCGGCATCGCATCGGTGGACTTCCTGAAGCAGGAGAGCGTGCTCGACCTGCTGGAGCGCACCAGCTACGACGCGGTCGTGATTGACGAGGCGCACCACTGCATGGATCTGGGCGTGCTGGGCGAGCGGGAGGACACGCAGCGCCGCCGGCTGGCCGAGCTGCTGGCGCGGCAGTGCGACGCGCTCCTGCTGCTGACTGCCACGCCGCACGACGGCCAGGATCGCTCCTTCGCCTCGCTGTGCGAGCTGCTGGACGCGTCGCTGGTGGACGGCCGGGGGGAATTGCGCGGGGATCGCTACCGCGGGCACGTGATCCGCCGGCTCAAGCGCCACATCATAGACCCGCAGACCAGGCTATCTTTGTTCAAGGAGCGCGAGGTTACCCCCATCGGCATCGTCGCCGACCCGGTCAAGCACGCCGCCTTCATGGATCTGCAGCGCTCGCTGCTCGACCTGATCGCGCCGGAGCTGCGCCGGGCGTTCCGGGCGCGGCGCTACGACGACGTGCTCTCCTTCATCGCCCTGCTGAAGCGCAGCGTGTCCACCGTGGCCGCCTGTCAGGGTACCCTGGGCGTCGTGGCGGCGCGCTTCCAGCGGCTGGTGAGCGCGGAGGCGGAGACGCTGGAGAGCCGCCGGCAGCGGCTGGACAGTTTGCGGGACTACCAGCGCAAGTTGGAGCGCTTCGGCGCCACGTCGGCCGAGGAGGAGGCCGAGCAGCAGATGCTCCAGGCCGAGGACCTGGCCCAACGCCTGGTCGAGATGCAGCGCGAGGTGCGCTCCGGCTCCCGCCAGCTCAAGCAGGCCGCGGACGTGGTGGCCGCGTTGGACGACTTGGTGGCGCTGGCCGGGGAGGCGCTAAGTTGCGATCCCAAGCTCGCACGGCTGGTCGTCGCGGCGGATGGCCTCCACCTCGACGACCAGCCGCCAACATCCTGGTCTACACCGAGTACGTGGACAGCCAGCAGGCCGCGGCCCAGGCGCTGCGGGAGGCCGGGGTCGGCGAGGTGCTGACGATGAGCGGCGAGGACGACGCCCATGCCCGCGGGAAGATCACCGACCGTTTCCGGGCGCAGTCGAATCTGGTCCTGGTGAGCACCGACACCGCGGCCGAGGGCCTGAACCTGCACGAGCGTTGCCATCACCTGATCCACCTGGAGCTGCCGTTCAACCCGAACCGGCTGGAGCAGCGCAACGGCCGCATTGACCGCTACGGCCAGGATAAGACGCCGATCGTGCGCTACTTCTACCTGCGGGGCACCTTCGAGGAGCGCATCCTCATGCGGTTGATCGCCAAGTACGAGCGGCAGCGCGCCCGCCTGACCTTCGTGCCCAACACCCTGGGCATGACCGCGGACGACGCGGGGAGCGCCCGGCTGCTGCGGGGCTTGATGGACGAGGACGCCCGCCTGTTCCAGGATGAGGAGGCGCACTTCGCGCTCGCGGACGCCGATCGGGACGACGCGGCCGATCCGGCCATCCGCGACCTGCTGGAGGAGATTGACCGCAGCCTGAAGAGCTTCGAGCAGGCGACCCGGCTGCACAGTTGGCTGGGCGACGCCGGGCTGGGTGCAGAGCCGGCCCTGGCCGCCGATGCCAGCGCGGCCCTGAGTTCGGGCAGCCGTGCGGGGGCCGTGGACCTGGCCCGCTTCGTGGCCGATGCGGTGTTGATTGATGGCGGAAACCTCTACGGCGATGTCGCCGGCGATCTCTTCGAGCTGGGGCTGCCGCCCGCCTGGCTGCACGGGCTGGACGACCTGCCCGGCTACGATCCCGAGGCGCGGCGCCTGCGCCTGACGGGCCGCCTCGACGTGACCCGTGACGCGCGTGAGCGGCCGGTGGGCTACCTGGGCCGCTCGCATCCCATCGTGCGCCGCGGCCTGGATCGCGTGCGCAACCTCTCCTTCGGGGGCGGGAATGCGGCGCCACAGGACATCCGGGCCAGCGCCGTGGCCGCGGACGTGGCCGAGCCGGCGCTGCTCTACACCTTCCTGGGCCGCGTAGCCAGCGGGGCCGGCCGCGAGTTCGAGCGGGTGCTGGCCGTGCGAGTCGGGCGTGACGGCGAGCCGGCCTTCTATGCCGAGGCCGGGGATTGGCTGCCACTGGCCGACCCTGCCCGCGCGGTGCGCACGGCCGGCCTGTGGGAGCGGCACTTCGCGGGGTGGGCGCCCGCGGCTGCCGAGCGGGCACGAACGACCGCCTCCCAGGGCTTTGCGGTGCGGGCGGAGGCGTTTGCGGCGCAGTTCCGCCGGAGCCTGGAAGCGGAGCTGGCTGCGATGGACCGCTGGCTGGCCGGCCGCGCCGACGAGATCGCGCCCCAGGGTGGGCCAACGCCTGCGGCCGCGCAACCGGGCCTCTTCGAGCGGCCGGCCACGGCGGCCGGCAGCGACGGCTCGAGCCGGCCGGCGTGGGCGGACATCGCAGATCCGGCCGAGCGGCTGGCGGCGTTTGCATCCGACCGCGGCCAGCACCCGGCCCGGCGCTCCGAAGCCGACGGCGTCCTGCGGCTCCACCGGCAGCGGCTGCAGGCATTGGAGGCCCGGCTGGCGCTGGGAAAGCCGGAGATCGTGCCGTTGGGCGTGCTGATGCTGGCGCCGGAGGAGGCTCATCGTGGCGCTTGACCTCCTCGCCCAGGCCACCTTCGCCGGCCCAGCGTTCACCGAGCCGTTCGTCCGGTATGAGCTGGAGCACGAGCTTGCCGCGCGCAAGCTCTTGCCCAGGGAGGCCGGCGCGGAGGGCCGCGAGCTGCAGGCATCCTGGGAAACCTACCGCCGCTATCTGCGCGAGCTGGTGGCCCTGGGCGGCGCGGTGCGCGTGCGCAACCACGTGCTGGAGCCGCTGGTGGGCCGCCTGGGCTATGCCCGTTTCGAGCCGGCCGACGATGTCGCCACGCGCGAGGGCCAGGAGCCGGGCGGCTATCTGTTGCTGGACGGCGACGGCAGCCGGCTGCGGACCTGGGCCACGGACTTCGGCGAGGACCTGGATGCGCCGGCGCGCCGCGGCCGCGCGTACCGGTTCAGCCACAGCCGGATCGCCCAGCGCGCGCTGCTGGCGACCGGCGAACAGGTCGGGCTGCTGACGAACGGGCTGGAGCTGCGGCTGCTGATCTCCAACCCGGCCGGCCGCGACTCGCTGATCGAGATCCACATCGCCCCCCAGTGGAAGCGCAGCCGCGAGGCGCCTGACACTTACCGCCTGCTGCTGGCGCTGGCCTCGCCCGCCGGCATCCGGGCCGTCCCCGACCTGGTGGAGAAGGCCCGCTTGCAGCAGACGCGGGTCACCAAGGAGCTGCGCGTCCAGGCCCGCCAGGCCGTCGAACGCTTCGTCCAGGAGGTGCTGGATCAGCCCGACAACGCCGGCAAGCTCGCCGCCATCGCCGACCGCGGCGCGTTGGCCCGCCAGCTCTGGCACGAGGGGCTGGTCCTGGTCTACCGCCTGCTGTTCATCCTGAAAGCGGAAGCCAGCGACGACCCGGCCCAGGGGTTCAGCTTCGCCTCGACCAGCCTGTGGCGCAACACTTTCTCGCCGAGCGTGGCGCTGGCCCCCTATGCCCGCGCGGTGCTGGACGACGGCGCCGAGACCGGCGGCCTGCTGGAAGGTGGGCTGCAAGCCCTGTTCCGCATGTTCGAGGACGGTCTGGCATGCACCGAGCTGAACGTCAAGCCGCTGGGCGGCTTCCTCTTCGGCACGAACCGGGCGCCGCTGCTCTCGGATCTGCGTTGGGGCGAGCGGGCTGTGGCGCATCTATTAGATCGCCTGCTCTGGACGTCGAAACGGCGCGGTGCCGAGGCCCGGCAGCGCGTACACTACGGCCCGTTGGACGTCAAGGACCTGGGACGGGTCTATGAAGCGCTGCTGGAGCTGGAACCCGGCATCGCGGGCGAGACCATGTGCCGCCTGCGTCGCCGTAAGCTGGAGGTTGTCATCCCCATCGCGCAAGGACAGCGCTACCGCCCTGCGCCGGCTGCCATCCAGACTGACGATCTGGCCCCCGAAGAAGATGAGGCCGGCGAAGAGGAGGAGGTCGAGGAAGAGGAAGCGGGCCGCGGCCGGGTGACCGCCGTTGAGTGGGTCGAGGAGATCCCACCTGGACGCTTCTACTTGCGCGTCGGGTTGGGGCGCAAGTCCAGCGGATCGTTCTACACGCCCGACTCCTTCGTCACCTTCCTGGTGCAGGAGACCCTCGGCCCGCTGGTCGAGCGCCTCAGCCCGCACGACGACCCCAGGCCGCTGGCGATCCTCTCCCTGAAGGTGGGAGACGATGCGTGCGGGAGCGGCCATTTCCTGGTAGAGAGCGACCGCTTCCTGGGCGACAAGCTCTACGAGGCGTGCCGCGCCTGCGACGAGCGGGCGCTGGAGGCCGAGCGCCGCGCGGAGGGGACGCGTTCCGAGGTCGAGCGCCAAGCGGCGTTGGCCGAGGCCGCGGCGTGGCGGCAACGCGTGACCGACCTGCCCGACCCCAACGACGAGCTGCTGACCTACCTGCCCAGCCGCGCGCCGGAGGGCGCCGAGTCGGGGCTGTCGCAGCGCAAGGCGCTGGCGTTGTGCAAACGCCTAGTCGCGGTGCATTGCCTCTACGGCGTGGACAAGAACCCGCTGGCGGTGGAACTGGCCCGGCTGGCGCTGTGGATCGAGACGCAGGCCGAGGGGCTGCCCCTGACTTTCCTGGATCACCGCATCGTCGCCGGCGACTCGCTGACCGGCCCCTTCTTCGAGCATCTGCTGACGTTGCCGGGCAGCCAGAAACCGTTGGAGGGCCTCTGGTCGCAGGGGCTGACCGAACGTTTCACGGCCGCGCTGGGCGATGCGCTGGCCCACGTGCGTGACCCGGAGGCCACGGTGGGCGCCACGCTGGCCGAGGTCACCGCCAAGCAGGCCGCCAAGGCCCGGCTGGATCGCGCCCTGGCCCCGTTCCGGATCGTCGCGGCCGCGTGGGCCGGTGGCGTGATGCTGGGGCAGCCGCGCTGCGACGACGAAGCCTACCGCCGGTTGGCCCGCGCCGTGGCCGAGGATGGGAACCTCCCCGCCGACCTGTCCAACGAGGACGCGCTGCGCGCCATGATCGCCCGCGGCCTGGGCGTTGAGGATGTGCCGGCCGAGCGGGATGCGCTGCTGGTCCTGCTGGCCTCCGGTCGCTGCGTGCCTGCATTGCCGTTCGAGCTAGTGTTCCCAGAGGTCTTCTTCCCCACCGGCAATCTGACACAGCGCCGCGGGTTCCATGCGAAGCTGGGCAATCCACCGTGGGACATCATCACGATCAAACGGAAGGAATGGCTTGCTGACTATGACTTTGAGATCCTGAATGCCCCCTCGAAGCGGGAGCAAGATGCGGTCGAACAGCGTGTCCTGAACGATCTGGTGGTTCGAGCGCGATTCGATGACTACGTTGAGAGCTATGAACAGCGTAAGCGAATTAACGACGTCTGCTTTGAACACCAAAAGGTCAAGGTCGAAGGCGACTTGGCCGGCCGATTCCTCGATGAGTTCCGTCTCTTCATGGAACGCAACGCGCAGCTTCTTGCTGCTGACGGGGTGACAGGCGTGGTGGTGCCTTCTGCCTTCCACGGTAACGAAGGTGCTACCGGGATACGCCGCCTCTACCTGGAACAAATGGGACTGGAATGCTGCTACTCCTTCGAGAATCGTCGGCAATTGTTTGAGATCCATCGCAGCTTCAAGTTCGCCCTGGTGGTAGCCCGCAAGCAAGGCCCGACTGACTCCTTCCGGTGCGCATTCTACCTGCACGATGACGAATGGTTGTTCAGCCAGCAGAGAGATGGCGAGCTAAAGTATGGAGTTGAGTTTCTGAGGCGAATCGGCGGACCTTATCTCACGTTCCCAGAACTCCGTAGTCCAGCAGACTACGACACTGTATCTCAGATTCTCGTAGATAGTGAGCCGCTCGAACAACTAGAAACGTCGCAGTGTCTGGTCTTCAGGACGGAACCGGTCTCGTTCAACGTTAGCAAGCATGCCCATCTGTTCACCCCTGCGGCTAAGGCCCTACCCTCCATCACGGATACTCGCCGATTCCCTACACTGACACTTCTAACTCAGCAGGGCTTTCTTGTCGTCCAGGAAGGCAAGTATTTCCACCAGTTCACTGATCTTTGGGAGGAGTCCCCAAAACACGTAATCACGGTAGGGAACGTTCGGGAACGGCCCGCAGCCGTGAGAACGCTACCTTTCTATCGACTTGCCTTCCGTACCGTCGCCAGTTCGACCAACGAACGAACCGCAATCTTCACGATTCTGCCGCCGGGTGTTGTCGTAACACACTCCGTGGCCAGCGAAGCCTATCCCAACGAGCGCCCCAATCACCTTGCACTCGGCCTATGTGCGGTCGTCAACTCCCACATCTTCGACCTGACCGTGCGGGTCAAAGGCGGCGCGAACATGAGTCTGTTCATCATGCGAGGCGGGCTCGTCCCCAAGCAGATTCCTCGCTGCTTCCTTGCGCATTCCACCATTCGTCTGATTTCCAATCACGCCGGCTATGCCCCTCTCTGGCGCGAGCAGCTCGGCGACGTCTGGCGCGAGCCGGCGCCGCCCCTCACCTGGCCCGTGCTGGTCGGCGACGATGCGCGCTGGGCCGTCCGCGCGGCCATCGACGCGGTCGTCGCGCAGGCGTATGGCCTGGATCGAGAGCAGTACGCCCACGTCCTCTCCACCTTCAGCCACAGGAGCTATCCCAAGGCGCCGGCGCTCTGCCTGGCGCGGTTCGACGAGCTGGCAGAGATCGGGCTGGACGCGTTCACGAGGAAGTGGGATCCGTATTGGGATGTGCCGCTCAATGAGAAGCTGCCGGCGCCGGTGATTGAGCTGGCGGGGCAGCGGATAGATGAAGATCGCGATCGGCAATTGAAGCTGGACCTATGATGCCAGCCCCAAACACAAACAAAAGAGGAGGCAAAGAATGCCAGCCGCAGGAAGTACATTTCGCACCGATGTCCCGATGCTCCGCAAGCTCCTGGACCAGATCAACGATGGAGCGATCCAGTTGCCCGATTTTCAGCGCGGGTGGATCTGGGATGACCACCATATTCGGGCGCTCCTTACCAGCATCTCCCTTTCATATCCCATAGGGGCCGTGATGTTGCTGGAAAGCGGCGACCACAATGTGCGCTTCAAGCCGCGGCTGGTGGAGGGTGTTGAACTGGCCAGCCCTCCGCAGCCGAGTTACCTGATCCTGGATGGCCAGCAACGGCTGACGTCCTTGTATCTGGCTCTGAGCAGCGGCAAGCCCGTGCCGACACGGACGGAGAAAGGAGATGACATCGAGCGGTTATACTACCTGGATATGGCGCTGTGCATGGATGAAGAGGCCGACCGCGTGGAGGCCATCGTTGCCGTGCCACCCGACAAGATGATCAAGAGCGATTTCGGGCGCAAGATCGAACTCGATATCAGCACGCGTGAAAGGGAGTATGAACTGGGGCTTTTCCCAGTCAGTCTGCTGTTTGATGTCGAGGGACGCAACCAATGGCGGCAGGGCTTCCAGAAGCATTTTGACTACAATCCGGCCAGGATCCAATCCTATGATATGTTCGAAAGCGCTGTCTGGCAACGGTTTTACCAATATCAGGTGCCCGTGATCGAGCTGGTCAGGGGCACACCTAAAGAAGCGGTATGCCAAGTGTTCGAGCAGGTGAACACAGGGGGCGTTTCACTCTCGGTATTCGAGCTGATGACAGCCACGTTCGCGGCTGACGATTATTTGCTCCGCGAGGATTGGGAAAAACGCCAGGAGCGGTGGTCGCAGCATGCGCTGCTGAAGGAAATGGATGCGACCTCGTTTCTGACAGCCACTACTCTGTTGGCCTCGTATCAGCGGCATCTGGCAAACGGTACCCCGGTGGGATGTAAGCGCAGAGATGTTCTCAGGCTCAGCCTGGATGAGTACAAGCTGTATCAAACTCAGATAGAGGACGGATTGCTCAGGGCTGAGCGCCTTCTGACGCGCGAGAAGATATTTGACACGCGCTCGCTGCCTTACTCAACGCAGTTGGTTCCCTTGTCGGCCATCTGTGCCTTTCTGGATAGGCGGTTTGAGCAGGAACCGGTCAAGCAGAAATTGATGCGGTGGTACTGGTGCGGGGTGTTCGGCGAACTGTATGGAGGCGCAAACGAGACACGCTTTGCCCTTGACCTTCCGGAGGTGATTGACTGGATTGACGGCGGAGATGGCAACGTACCGCGGACGGTGCGAGACGCGGCTTTCAGCCCAACGCGGTTGCTGAGCCTGCAGAGTCGCCTGAGTGCGGCTTACAAGGGCTTGATGTGTCTGCTGATGCAATCCGGCGGTCATGATTTGGTCAACGGCGATCCGATCGAGCTGACAATGTACTTTCGTCAAGCGGTGGATATCCATCATTTGTTCCCGCGGGCATACTGTGAGCGGAATGGGCTGCCGCGCTTGCAGTGGAACAGCGTGGTCAACAAGGCTCCCCTGACATCGAACACGAACGGGGAGCTCAGTGGCGATGCGCCTAGTGTCTACTTGCGGCGGATAGAGACGGATCACAAGGTGGAACGAAGAGATCTGGACGCGTTTCTGGAGAGCCACTTGATCCGGCCGGATCTTCTGCGGACCGATAAGTTTCCCGAGTTCTTGCGGGATCGCGGCGCGCGCTGCTTGGACCTCATCGAGAAGGCAATGGGTAAGGCGGTGTCTGGCCGCGACACTGACGATGTGATTGCCGCTTTTGGTGGCCCCTTGGCGCCTGGCAAGTCGCCGGGACCCGCTTGAGCTTGGCTGCGACCTCCTGCCTGGCCCGCTTCGGCGAGCTGACGGAGATCGGGTTGGAGGCGCTTACGATGAAGTACGATCCGTACTGGAATGTGCCGCTGAATGAGGGGCTGCCGGAGCCGGTGATTGAGCTGGCGGTGCAGGGGTCAGGTGACAGGGGGCAGGGGTCAGGTGATGGGGAGCAGTTGGGGTTGGGGATATAATACTCGTTTTGGTATGCAGCGACAACTATCGGCATGATAAGAGAGGTCAACTAGCCATGAAATGCCCACAATGTGGAACCGAGCAAGTGCCGGGAGCAGCCTTCTGCGACAATTGCGGCGCTTCGATACCGCAGACCCATCCTCGGAGTACACCAATCCCGCCGGGATCGCGAAAGTGCCCACAGTGCGGCAGCGCCGTTTCAACGAGCGCTGGACGGTGTGGCAACTGCGGTTTGGATCTGCGTCAAGCATTTCCCAAAGTACCTGGTCTAGTCATCCTTCAGCTACTCGGCCAGGGAGGAATGGGGAGTACCTACCTCGCACACTTGGAGCGCGAGCCCGATAGACAGGTCGCAGTGAAAATGGAGGCCGCGCAAAGACAGCTGCGAAGCTCCCTGGAACAAGAGGTCGAAATCCTACGCAAGCTCGATCATCCTGGCATCATCTCGGTCTATCCTCTACCTCGTTCGAAAACTAAGTGGATTGGCAAGGTACAATATCAGGGGCAGATATACTACTATATTCTGCTCAGATACATGCCTGGTGGCTCCCTTGTAGAGAAGATCAAGGCAACATCTGCAGAGGATCTGAGATCCCGCGTTGATGACGATCCACTATCCCTATCAAACATCGAAGGTATACTGCAACAAGCAACTGAGGCCATTGATCACATACACAGCCAAGGAATCCTACATCTGGACCTGAAACCATCGAACATTCTGTTTTCAGGCAGTGGGAAGCGAGCTGTGATCTCTGATTTTGGGATTTCGAAAGTGGGAGAGCCTACTGACGAAATCCCACGTGCATCCATCGGAACACCGGGTTATGCTGCTCCTGAAATCCTTGACGATAAGCCCGGAAACGCACCAGCAGACATTTACGCCCTCGGTGTGGTGCTGGCTGAAATGCTACTTGGACGACCCTTGCCGTTGCGACAGGGACAGTCCCAGAAGGATTTTCGAGAGATCAGCCGATTGCCGAAGGGCTTGCAGCGCGTAATCCTCCACGCCATCCATGACGACCCAAGCCGCCGTTATGCCACAGCGACGGCTCTTCTCCAGGACTTCCAGCGCGCCCGCGGTAACGCGGAGCGGACGCTGCGGATTGAAAGGCAGCTACGACAAGCGGGACGTATCTTACGCTGGCCGCTCTTGGGATTGCTTGCACTCTTCAATGCCTACTATCTTGTGTGGCTCTCAGCTACGGTTGTGTCTAGTTGGCTCGTTGCGAATGTCAGCCCTCTTTTTGCCAAGATTCCCGTTTCGCCCATCATGGTAATGCCGGCTATCATGCTGGCTGACCTGACCGCTTGCCTGCTATGGCTTGTGCGGCGCAGGCAGCTTCGAGAGGCGTGGGCGCCCACTCCATATGGAGATGTATTGACCCCCCGACCCGGACAGCTACTATCACCAATCCCAGCCTGGCCCTCTGCAGAGACTGGCTTTGGATCGATAACCGAGCGTCCAGGAGAGCCAGCGCAGTTGGATGCTAAGGCTGCGATTGCTCGCGCGGAACTCCCGGTACGTCCAGATTCGATTCCATTGGCCTCGTTGACGATACTGCGGGGACAAAAGGGAGGCATCAAGTATGCGTTGAGCAGTGCGACCACCTCGATTGGTCGTAGTGCAGTGAACGAGATTGTCTTGGCTGACCCCACTGTCTCGTTCAGACACGCCGAGATTGTGCAGAATGACGGCGAGTTTATGCTCAATGACCTGGGTAGCAGCAACGGAACTTTCATGAATAGCGATCGAATTGCCCATCAATTCTTGCAGGACGGCGATCAAGTAGTGATCGGTGGCACGATTCTGCTGTTCCGTTTTACCCATACCTACACCGTCCTTCAGCGGTTCCGCGACATCTGGTCAGCGTATGTCAGCCGCTCAGATCAGGAAGATCCGAATGAGGTCAGGGAGTTAGTGAGCAAGCTAGCTACTCAAATCGCTGCCACCCTCGACGTGCCTGTACCTCCGCTGGTAACGCAGATGCAATGGTACAGTATGTACAGTCTGGATACCGACGTCACCTTCGCAGATACGTTGTTGCCCCAACATTTGCCGATCGTTTTCTCTTCACAGCGAGTTCCACGATGGGATGATATTGAGCAACTGCGGAAAACCCTGACTTTAGTAAATGCGGAAGAGGCGGTCTCGCTGCTTCTCTTGGTCGTTCCAGCCGAACGCATAGAGAGGATGGAGTTTGAATCCCTCCTATCAAGAGCACAATCCCGTTCGGTAGATATCGTAGTCGCAGGCCAACAGGACCTCCGGGGATTACTGACATCTCAAGACGCACGTCAAGCTCTTCGGCATCTTGTGCTAAGCCATGTACGACTGCGGAGTGGGTTGTCGCCATATGTGCCGACTGGTCCCACAACCGACAACATGTTCTTCGGACGAAGCACCGAATTGAGGGACATTACAGAGCATGCAACTGAGTCTTCGTTTGCAGTGATTGGAGGGCGTCGTATCGGGAAGACCTCCTTAATGCAACGTCTTCATCGCATTCGACTTCCCGGTGCCGGATACTGCTCCATCTATCATGACTGTTCATTGACACCCACTCTGGCTGATTTCAAAAGGGCTCCA
>Ga0351926_1071_pt1 | contig 12456 bp, 5 predicted proteins | sample BONcelT113001D10_FD_206837 | JGI IMG/M metagenome (GOLD analysis project Ga0351926, IMG submission 206837) | Enriched cells from coal bed in the Powder River Basin, Montana, United States - BONCAT cells T11 rep2 HSBNCT.T11.300.1.D10 ...
GAAACCCAACAACCGACCGTGCCGCGCGGCTCGCCGCAGGATCAGCCTCAGCACGTAGCCACGACCCTCGTTGCCCGGGAGCACACCGTCACCGATCAGGAAAGTGACGGCGCGGATGTGATCTGCTATGAGGCGGAATGACACCTGATTTTCCAACAGGAAATCATCATCGGCACCGAGCATCTGCTGCAGTCGCTGAATCAGAGGGCGGAAGAGGTCGCTATCGAAGTTCGATGCGGCCCCCTGCAGGACACCGACGATTCTCTCGAAACCCATGCCGGTGTCCACGTGCTTCGCGGGCAACGGCGATAGTCGGTCGTCCGATGTGTGGTCGTACTGCATGAAAACGAGGTTCCACAACTCAATAAAGCGGCGACAGTCCCCGTTCACCCGGCAGACGTGGCCTGGGACGCCCTGCTTGTCGCACGCCTGCTGTCCCATGTCCAGGTGAATCTCACTGCAGGGTCCGCATGGGCCGGTGTCGCCCATCTCCCAGAAGTTGTCTTTCCTGCCGAAGAACAGCACCTGGTCTCTTGGGATATCTGTCTCCTGAAACCAGAAGCCGTAGGCCTCCATGTCACGGCCCAGATCGCCTTTGTCGTCCTCGAAGACAGTCGCCCAGAGCCGCTCTTTGGGCAAACGCCATACCTCGGTCAGAAGTTCCCAAGCCCAAGCGATGGCTTCGCGTTTGTAGTAATCGCCGAACGACCAGTTGCCGAGCATCTCGAACAAGGTGTGGTGATAGGGAGAACGACCCACGTCGTCCAGATCGTTATGCTTGCCACTGACCCGCATCACTTTCTGCGAATCGGCAACCCGCCGGAATTCGGGCTCACGCAGCCCGAGAAAGACATCTTTGAACTGGTTCATTCCGGCATTGGTGAAGATCAAAGTCGGGTCGCCAATGGGCACAAGAGATGCGCTCGGCACGATGACATGCTGCTTGGTGGCGAAGAAGTCCAGGAATTGCTGGCGTATCTCGTAGCTGCTCGGAGCTCGTCTCTCGGTCATATGCCAATCCTTGGATTCGGTCGCCGATGTGAACAGCTCGGACTGTCGCACAACCTGCTCGCCGCGACGAACGACAGGAATCAAGACGCGCTGGATGATGCAGAATTGGGCATCGTTCCAGCGCGAAGCTTGCCTTGCAGTATACGGCAGCAGGGAGCTTTTGTCAAAGAATCGGCGACCGGAGACCCCGATAACGTGCGTCTTGGGGTCTCCGATCGCCAATGGGACAGATGAGACAGGCTCAGGCGGGAGTGCGCCTCGGGCCCGGGCCGAAGCAGAGTACGCGCCTAGAGCTTCTGCGAAGTGACGCTGATCTCCGCCACTCCTTCGGCCTCAAAGAATTCCACCACGAAGGTGTGGCTCCCGGCCGGGATCACCACATCCTGAATGTAGGTCGTCGCCGCCTGGACAACCCAAGCGTCGATGATGGACACGCCGTCGATGTAGACGCGCACGCCATCATCCGCGCGGGCGGTGATCCTGTACGTGCCCCCGCTCATGTTGAATGTCCTCGTCCAGCGGACAGAGAAGTGGTCAGGGTAGACTTGAGCGGCAGGCGAACCGAAGCCCCAGTTGAAGCTGATGTTGGCATCGTTGCGCGTCAGCACGGGGCTGCCAGACAGGTCCTGCGTGTTGTAGTAGTGACCGGTCCACGTGCCGGCAGGCTGAGGCGCGGGTTGAGGTGCAGGCTGGGGCGCCGGAGGTGGGACCGTCCCACTGATGCGCAGCACCTGACCGGCGTAAATGCGGTTGGCGTTGGTGAGACCATTCAACTGCATCAGACGCACCCACGTGGTGCCGAACCTCGCGGCGATGCTCGCCAACGTGTCGCCGTAACGCACAGTGTAGAAGGTCGGAGCTGGCTGCGGCTCTGTGGAGCCTCCGCCGGGTATGGTAAGCCTCTGCCCGGGGTAGATCCAGTTGAGGTTAGTGAGCCCATTAGCCTGGGCGATCGCATACAGGCTCACCCCGTAGTTCCAGGCGATGCTCGCCAGGGTCTCTCCAGCGCGGACCACGTGCACCCCGCCGGTGGGAGTCGATGGCCCACTGCCGGGTATGACCAGCCTCTGACCAACGTAGATTGCGTTGTAGTTAGTGATGCCATTTGCAGAGGCGATCGAGCTCATGCTCACACCGAAGCGCAACGCGATCCTGTAGAGGTTGTCGCCGGCTTGCACCACGTACACGGTGGAGCTGGCGTCGGCCACGGCCGGAACCGTCAATACGCTCAGCAGGATGACAACGGCTAAGATCGAACCCAATCGACGGGCAACGGAGAGCCTCATAGTTCTACCCCCTTTTGAATGATGTGACGAATGCCCCGACCGAACGACCCACTACAAGAGCCAGGATCAACCGAGCCAGGTTCTCTCAGGCGTTTTGTCGCTTCCCAGTCACCGTATTCATAAAGACGCAATCCGGCCGTTCGGGTTCCGAAATGCAGCTAAGAACGGCCCGTGTCAAAGCGCAGTGGTTGACACTCATGCACCCGTGTGCTATGATTTCGACATGCTGACTAGTCGGAACGGACACTACCGGACTACCTACTCGTATTCGTGGGGCGACTACGCCCCGTCTGGTTGAATTCGTCAGCAAGCACCCGATCCTTGTGGGACAGCCGGGCACTTGCCCAGCTGTCCTTCTTTTTTTTGGGTTAGGGCCTACTTGTCAAGATCTATCGTCCATTATACACTATTACCAATAAAAGATCAAGGGAGGCGGAGCAGATGGCGCACTTTCGTCCCGTAGAAGAGCAACTGGTGATGTTAATGCGTGGAGTTGAGTTCGGAGACGAAACGACGCGTGCTAACATGGAGAACGAACTCCGTGAGCGATTGGTTGAGTCAGAGCGCACTGGCCGTCCTCTGCGCGTCTACTGCGGATTCGATCCGACAGCCAGCGACCTTCACCTCGGCCATACCGTTCCGATGCGCAAACTTGCCCAGTTTCAGGAGCTGGGCCACGAAGCTGTCTTTCTGATCGGGAGTTTCACCGCACTGATCGGCGATCCCAGCGATAAGAGCTCTGCCCGTCGCCAGCTGACCGATGAAGAGGTGCGGGAGCATGCTCGTACCTTCACGGATCAGGCATGGAAGTTGCTGGACCCGGAGCGGACGACGGTCCTCTACAACGGCGACTGGCTCTCCAGGCTGTCGTTCAAGGACGTCATTGGTCTGGCCGCCAATTTCACGGTGCAGCAGTTCCTGGTCCGAGACAATTTCTCGCAGCGCTTCGACCGGGGCGATCCCATCTGGTTGCACGAATTCTTTTACGCGCTCATGCAGGGATACGACGCAGTCGCTACCCGGACCGACATCCAGATTGGGGGGACCGACCAACTCTTCAACCTGATAGCCGGACGCAAGCTGATGGAGTCGTTCGGTCTGAAACCCCAGACCATGCTCACCTTCCCGATCCTCGTTGGCACCGACGGCACTCTGAGAATGAGCAAGACAACCGGCAACCATATCGGGATCAATGACCAGCCGGAAGTGATGTTTGGCAAAGTGATGAGTATCCCCGACTACGCGATGCGAAACTATGCAGATCTCGTCACACGCTGGTCGCCTGCTTCGATCGCGCACCTTTTCGATGACATGGAACGTGGGGCGATCCACCCGCGAGATGCGAAAATGAAGCTGGCCTTTGAGATCGTTGACATCTTTCATGGCGCCTCCGCAGCCGAGGCGGCTCAGGAGCACTTCCGGACGGTATTTCAGCAACGGGAGCTTCCGTCCGAGATGCCGGAGTACACAATCTCAGCAGCGACGAACATCATCGATGTCCTGACGCAAAACAATCTTTGCGCCACTCGTAGCGAGGCGCGTCGACTGATCCAGCAGGGTGGGGTGAAGCTCGATGGCGAGAAGGTAGACAATGTCGAAATGCAGGTGGAGTGCGCAGAAATTCAAGTGCTACAAGTCGGGCGGAGGAAGTTCCTCCGTTTAAAGCCTGCGTAGTTCGTGCACTCGTGGTAATTCGAGACGCCGGCTTGGCTTGGCTGTGGAATCTTAGGGAACGTGACCGTTGGGCTATTCACAACGTCAGAGAAAAGTGATATGCTATTGCTGGCGTCATAGTGGCGAGGAGTGTGCGCGGAGTGAATGTAAGATGATGCGGCGGACGCGGCGATGACCAAACTCGGCGGGATGACTGCGGTCCTCCTTCTGGCCCTGGTTGCCTGTGCCACGGTCTTTACGGCGCCTGCCCCGTCGCAGGCGCAGGCATCGGTTCCCACACCCGCCCCTGCAGTGGTTTCGGACTTGGCCGACGAGCGTCGCGAGCAACCGCAGAGCCGCCCGGATTTCCTCGGCAACAGCCCCAATGCTGGCCCCCCCGGCGTGTATGTCTTCTACGATTACGCGCATCTTGATCCTCGGACCTACCCCATCGTCGGAGGACATATCACGCCGCAATGGAAGATCCTGCAGCCCGCCGAAGGCAGATACGACTTCGGTTGGCTGGACAGTTGGATGAACAACGAGGCCGCCCTGGGCAAAGCCATCGCGTTCGGCATCGATCCCTATGATGGGACGTGCTGCGGTGGATCGGGCGTTCCGGATTATGTCTACCAGCTTTACCCCAGCACGAAGGTCATGTGTGGCACGGAGCTGATCCCGAAGTATTGGGATCCCTACTACAAGCAGGAGTACCAGCGCTTCATTACGGCGCTCGGCCAGCACTATAATGGCGATCCTCGCATCGGCTTCATCGAGATTGGTGTTGGCATCTACGGCGAGACCACTCCTTCAGAGACCGAGTTCATCCCGTGCCTGCAAAGCGCAGGTCTGACAAGCTCGATATGGGTGGACTACGTCAAGTGGGCCATTGACGCCTACGTCGCAGCTTTCCCTGACACCCAGCTGTTGCTGGAATACGCGCCGGTCTTCACCAGCATGACCGAAAGAAGAACAGTTACCGATTACGCTGCGGTGCGAGGTGTGGGGCTCAAACACAGCGGGCTCAAGCCGGATGGCGGGGGCGATGTCAACGTCACCAATCCGGACGATCCAAACTACGGTGCGGGTCAGTACGACCCCATGTTCAAATGGAACTCGCAGGTCCCGATTGGGTGGGAAGGCTACGAGACCCACAACATGACAGGCCTGACCAGCACGATGTGGGGTCTCTACAATGGGCTGGACAAGCACCCGGACTACCTGGTTATGGACATCGGCTTGGTCAGCGACCCGGCGCGTTGGGAGCTTCTGCGATTCGCAGGTCAGCATACGAATCGTACGATTGATGACACTCCAAGCGTGTGGGTGGCCATGCGTGAGACTCAGTACACCTGGTTCCCACAGTGGGGCAACTACCAGTTCTGGCTTTACCAGAACGACAGCGTCCCTGGGGGCAAGACGGTGCCGCTCTGGAACGTGGGTAGCGCTCCGGAGGGCCGCTACACCAGGCGCACTGACCAGACCACTGGCCAGCCTTACATGTACTTCAACATCGATGACGGGTACCTATACGGGGGGCTGAACAGGGCAACCATCTCTGTCACGTACTTCGATCAGGGCACCGACACCTGGGAGCTGCAGTACGATGCGGCCAGTGATATGTACCGCAGCGCGGGCATAGTGAAGAAGACCAACACCGGAACCTGGCAGAAGGTTACCTTCACACTGGACGATGCGATCTTCGGCAACGGCCAAACTGGAGGGGGCAAGTACCCGGGAAGTGATTTCCGCATTTCCTGCCGCGGTGATGGCGACGAGGTCATTCACTTCGTCCAGGTTGTGTCGCTGGACAGACCCGTCCCCACCCCAACCTCAACCTGGACGCCATGGCCTCGGGTTACTTTCACGCCCTCGCCAACCATTACGCCGGGTCCCAGTCCAACTGCCACGCTGACCTACACCCCAGGTCCGGCCCCATCAGCCACGCCCACGGCCACCATGACCTGGATCGTCTCGCCCACGCCAACGGCCACAGCCACACCCCGGACGCTGTCATGTCCGCCCCTGCCCCCAGGATCGCTCCTCGATGGTTCGCTTACTGAGTGGAGCTCCTATCCTGTGACCATAGTCGATCGCCACACGGCCGACTACGTGAGCCGCCCTCCGGGCCCCGCGCCCTCCGATCTGTCTGCCGAAATCCGATGTGGATGGACCGATGATTCCCTTGTCTTCGCAGCGGTCATCTATGATGATGTGCTCACGGACGACAGTGTCAACATCTGGGAGGACGACAGCATCGAGTTCGGGATAGACGCCGCGCGCAACGGATGGTATTGGGGAAGCAGTGACGACCATCAGTTGACAGTCGACTTCAACGGCGTGTTGACTGATTACGGCACCCAGGCGGTGCCCTCTGCCGGGATCGCAACTCAGGCAAGCAACGGCTCGTGGACCTTAGAATTGCGACTTCCGGCGACGCTATTGGGATCGTCGTCGTTTCAGGCGGGCCGGCTGATGGCGGTGACCTTTGGCCTGAACGATGACGACGACGGGTGGAATCGTGACGACCAGCTGATCTGGGAGGGCTCCGGCACGATCAGCGACTCCAGTGGATTCGGCAGCCTATTGCTGGTGGGCAGCTATTCGACCGCGACGCCGACGTCAACCAGCAACCTTCCGACAGTGACGGCGACCGCGACCGCCACTCCCGTAGCGACTGTCACTCCGACGGCGACGGGCACGCTGATTCCGACACCGGACAGCCAATGGACTCTCACTCCCACGTTCACACCGGTGCCCACCTACACGCCCACAGCCACAGCGACTGAGGCCGCCGGAAGCGTGCTCGAGTGTAGGGCGCTGAGCAACGCTGTGGTCATGGATGCCCTCCTCAGCGAGTGGGAAGGCGCGCCGACCATTTCCCTGAGCTCCTCCACTGCGCAGTACCGCACTCCCGATGTTATGCTGACGGCCTCCGATCTTTCCGGATCGTTTTCCTGCGGCTGGCTCGGCGACGACCTCTACCTGGCCGGCAGAGTGTTCGATGATGTGGTGATCAGGGACAGCGACCAGATCTGGCTGGACGACGTGGTCGAGTTCGGCATAGACGGGCTGGCAGACAGGATCTTCCATTATCGGGCGGACGATCACCAGTTCACACTGGCTTCTGACGGCACACTGACTGACTTCGGCTCGTATCAGGTGGATGCTGCCGGACGAGCCACGCGCTTGGTGTCCGGCGGCTGGCAGTTCGAATTGCGCCTTCCGCCTGCGGCGATCGGAGCCGGGGCTCTGTATGCCGGCAAGGAAATCGGCTTCACCGTAGCCCTCGGCGACGATGACGCCGGCGGCCCGACCCGAGAGAACTACATTGTCTGGCGCGGCCAGACGACCTATGGCGCACCGGAGAACTACGGGCACTTCATACTGACCGGAGATGGCGGTCGCGCCACACCGACCAGCACCGCAACAGCTACCGGGGGCACCACTGCTACTCCGTCGGCGACCCTTACGGCCACTCTCACGAAGACCGCGACAGTCACTCCGGCTCCTACCGTGAGCCCGACGCCCAGTCGCACTCCCACTAGAACTGCGACGGCTGCCCCGTCCGCGACGCCAACTGCCACCAGGACATCGACGCCGACAGCAACCCGCTCGGCAACGCCCAGCCTGACGCCAACACGCACGGCGACTGCGACGCCGACGGCAACCGCAACAGCGACTGCCTCGGCCACTGCGACCGCCACGGCCACTCCGACCGCGACATCGACGGCCACTGCAACGGCGACTGCGACCTCCACTGATACACCTACCAATACTCCGACATCGACACTAACGCCGACTTCAACGCCAACAGCCACACGGACGCCAACGCCAACAGCCACCGAGACGCCCACCCATACGCCCACGGTCACGTTGACGCCTACGTCTACGCCAACTGCCACGGAAACGCCAACAGCAACTCCCTCGACCGGGTCAGTGTTAGGAGTTGTCTATTGGGACTATGATGGTGACAACATCTACAACCCCGCCACCGACATCGCACTGAGCGGGTCCACCGTGACTCTCGGCAACACATCCGGTCAACCCTTGTCCAGCTGCGTGAGCGAGGCTGATGGTCGATACCTTTTCCAGGAGATTAATCCCGGAACCTATCGCCTCCGGGCCGAGCCGCCGCCAGGCTTCTCGCTCTCGTCCTGGCCCGAGTACATCATCTCCGTGCAGGCCAATCGAGTCCTGCCCGTCGATTTCGCCGCCCGCTTAGCGCCAACGAGTACTGCGACGAGCACGCCGACTGTCACAATTACGCCTACGACGATGCCCACCCGTACGCTTACGCCAACGATCACCAGTTCGCCCACTCGCACCGCCTCGCCGGTTCCAACGTTTACGCCGACCGTTACGCCCGCGCCGCAGGTGATCACCATCACCGGACACGTGTGGGAGGATCACAACCGCGATGGCATCATGGACCCGGGCGAACCGGGCATTGCCCACGCGACCATTTTGTTGCACCTGGATTGGGATCAAGGCGGCACGATCAGCATGACGGATGAGGCGCTCGCGCAGCTCGTGACGGATGCATCAGGAGCTTTCGTCTTTCCCGACCTCGATATTGGCGACTACGTCGTCTCGGAGATTGACCCGGAAGGATACTTCTCGATCAGTCTGGACCAAGTCGCTGTGAGAGGCGAGATCCCCCAGGTAATTCACTACGTGTCGTTCAGCGACCTGCCGTACGTTCGTGTCTATCTGCCGGTGCTGCTACACCAACTGCGTTAGGCGCTTGCTCGTCTTTAGAGTGCTCTGCCCTGGCACCAGAATCACGCTCTGGTGCATTCCCCGTGTAACATGTCCCTGAGCCGCGTCAAGTTCTGTCCCCTCACAGATCCAGGTCAACGGGCAGCGCTTTGCTCGCCACTGATCACCCATGCTATACTGATGACGTGCGCGTGTAGACGCGACCATCTTGCTGGAGTCATGTCGCAACCGATGTCCCGGATTCTGCTACCTTTCCTGCTGGTTCCATTGCTCCTTGGGGGGTGCGGCCAAGTCATCACGCGCGTGGAGCCCTCGCCTACTCCGACCCCGACCCTCGAAGTCGTGATTCTGGCGACGACAAAACCCACTGCGACCCCGGCGCCATACACACCGGCGCCGACCTCCACCCCGACGATCACCCCCACGCCAATCATCTACCAGATCCAAAGAGGCGACAGCCTGCTTCAGATCGCCAGCCAGTTCGGGGTGTCGGTTCAGGGATTGCAGGACGCTAACGGCATCACCGATCCGCGCACGCTACAGATTGGGCAAGAGCTCGTCATTCCGCGCGAAGTAGAGGTAGGGAGCGGCACCCCGACAGCGACCGCCACCCCGCTGCCTTTCACTGTCCACAACGTGAGTTTCAGCCACACTCCGCTGGGAGGTCTGTGGTGTTTTGGTGAGATACTGAACGAGACTGGGCTGGATCTGGAGCAGGCCGGCGTCTGGATTGATCTGCTGGATGAGAAAGGGGAAGTTCTTGCCTCGGCGCAGGAATACGTTCAGATCGACCTGATCGCGTCCGGCGCAAGGGCGCCGTTTGCTCTCCGGTTCACCAACCCGCCGCGTTCCTTCGCCAGTTACAGCGCTCGACCTTGGGTTGGCGTTCGCGGCTACGTGGGCAACTACTATCGCGATCTCGCCGTTGGCGAGCTGGTGGGGGTGGGCGAACGCTATGCCGCGTATCGCGTATCGGGGGTCATTGCCAATTTTGGCCCGGAAGACACCATCGGTGTCACTCTTACCGTGACGCTCTACGATGCTCTGGGTCGTGTTATAGGTACTCGCCGGGGCGTCCCTGAGCACAACGTCATCCCACGGGGGGGTCAGACTAGTTTCAGTCTGGAACTCACGCCCTCGGGCGGCCCGGTCGACACGTTTCGGGTGGAGGTGCTGGGACGACGCTTGCTCCCAAGCACGGCTCCTGATTCTGTCGCTACCCCGGCGAGCTGACCCGCAGTTGCCCTCGGCGGCCCCGTCTGGCAGTGATCAGCACTTCCGGCCGGAACTCTGCCGGTATTCGCATCGGGCCGGACCCTGTGCCGATGTGACGTGGACGCACACAGACCTCGCAATCGAACTCGTCCGTGGTTTGTTGGGCCTCATCATCGGCTACCGGATGTCTGCGGATTTGCTAGGCTTCCACGGCACTGACCAGAGCACCCCATTCATCCAGCGATAGAGTCTCCGCCCGGCGTTGTGCCGAAATGCCTGCCATCTCAAGCAACGCCTGTGCCTGCGAGGTTGGGACGCCCAGGCCCGCAGCCAGCGAGTTGCGAAGCTGTTTCCTCGGTTGGCAAAATCCTGCTCTCGCCACCCGGAAGAAGGAAGCAGGGCTGATGCCGGGGACTGCATAGTCGGTGCGGCGGACCAGCTTCACCACAGCAGAGTCCACTTTGGGCACAGGATAGAACGCGCCGGCGGGGATGCGGTCTGCGATCTCTCCGACACAGAAGAACTGCACGCCCAGCGCCAGAAGGCTCATATGCGGCGGAGTAGCCACCATCCGGTCGGCAACCTCGCTCTGCACGGTCAGCACCATCGAGCTCGGGGGCGTTTCTGCCTCCACCAAATGGCGCAGGACGGCCGCTGTGATGTAGTATGGCAGGTTCGCCACGACTTTGTATCCTCTGCCCCCTGAACAAACGCTCGCCAGAAGCTCTCCGGGAGCCAGCTTGAGGATGTCGCCCTGCACAATTGTGACGTGGCTTCTGGCGGCAAAGCGCGCACGCAGATATGTGATAAGCCGACCATCGAGTTCGACGGAAACGACGCGCCCGGCCAGGCGAGCCAGCAACTCCGTCAGCGCTCCCAGTCCCGGGCCGATCTCCAGCACAACATCGCTCGGATCCAACCCGGCGGCTTCGACTATTCGCTGCAGGTGCACCGGATCCGCCAGGAAGTTCTGCCCCAGTCCGTGCTTCGGCTGGAGCCCGAGCAAACGCAGTTCATCCCTCACCGAGGTAGTCCCGGGCGGCTTGGCCATTACCCCTTAGTCCTCGTCGAGTTTCAGAATCGTCATGAAGGCTTCCTGCGGGATCTGCACCGAGCCGATCATCTTCATACGCTTCTTGCCAGCCTTCTGTTTCTCGAGGAGCTTGCGCTTACGCGTGATGTCGCCTCCGTAGCACTTGGCCAACACATCCTTCCGCATAGCCTTGACATTGGCGCGGCTGACAACCTTGTTCCCGACCGCGGCTTGAATCGGAACATCGAACTGCTGACGGGGAATGACATCCTTAAGCTTGCTGACCAGCCGCATTCCTTTCTCGTGCATCTGCCCGCGGTGGACGATGACGCTGAGGGCGTCAACGGGATCCTTGTTCACCAGTACATCAAGACGCACCATGTCTGCAGGTCGATAACCGTCAAGGCGGTAGTCCAGGCTGGCGTAGCCGCGCGTGCGCGCCTTCAGCTCGTTGTAGAAATCGGTGAGGATCTCGACCAGCGGGATCGAGTAGCTCAAAAGGACCCGGCGCTGATCGAGGTACTCTTGGGCGACGAACTCCCCGCGACGGTGCGTCACAAGGTCCATCACCGGGCCGATGAATTCGGTGGGAGTAAACACGTCGATGCGCACCCACGGCTCACGGATCTCCGTGATCTGCGTTTCATCCGGCAATTCTACCGGGCTATCGATCACGATAACGCTGCCGTCGGTGCGGGTGACTTCGTACTCGACGCTCGGAGCCGTGAACACCAGGTCCAGATCGTACTCCCGCTCCAGTCGTTCCTGCACGATTTCCATGTGGAAGAGACCGAGGAATCCGCAGCGAAATCCATATCCAAGCGCTTGACTTGACTCGGGCTGGAATACCAGCGATGCGTCGTTCAGCTGGAGCTTCTCCAAGGCATCGCGCAGAGCGCCGTAGTCCGAGGCCTCGCTGGGATAGGCGCTGGCGAACACCATCGGCTTCATCGGCGAGTAGCCGGGTAGCGGTTCCTGCGCTCTGTCCGCACGCGAAGTCAGCGTGTCGCCCACTCGACAATCATGCAATGTCTTCAAGCCGGTCGCGACGTAGCCCACTTGTCCGGCTTCAAGCAGGTTGCAGGGGCGCATGTCGGGACCGAAGTAGCCCACTTCGATGGGATCGACCGCCATCCCCGTGGACATGAACGCTAGCTCTTGTCCGGCGGCGATACAGCCGTCCACTACACGAACGTAAGCGATTACACCTTTGTATGCGTCGTAGTGGCTGTCAAAGATGAGGGCGCGCAGGGGCCCATCCCTTCGCCCGGAAGGGGGAGGGATGTGCGTCACCACAGACTCCAAAAGATCCGCGACGTTGGTGCCATCCTTAGCCGAGATGCGCAACACCTCCTCTGCGGGAACGCCCACGATCTCTTCAATTTCGCCGGCTACGACCTCGGGCTGTGCAGAGACCATGTCGATCTTGTTCACCACAGGGATGATTTCGAGATTGTCCTCCATCGCCAGGTAGAGATTGGCAAGGGTCTGCGCCTCCACGCCCTGCGAAGCGTCGACTACCAGCACCGCCCCTTC
>Ga0351926_1073_pt1 | contig 12274 bp, 11 predicted proteins | sample BONcelT113001D10_FD_206837 | JGI IMG/M metagenome (GOLD analysis project Ga0351926, IMG submission 206837) | Enriched cells from coal bed in the Powder River Basin, Montana, United States - BONCAT cells T11 rep2 HSBNCT.T11.300.1.D10 ...
GATGGCAGGCGGTAGGTGATCCGAGCAAGATCAACCCGAACTGGAATGGCGCTGATCTGGTGTTCACCCGAGCGGGCAGGGTCCTGGCGGTCGAATTGAAAGACATCGCTGGCAAAGTCGATTTGGGCACCCTGGGCTGGAGCGAAAAGGGACAGGACTACGGGGGCAGTATTAATCGCGTAGCGCGGTCGGCGGCCAGGTTTGCCGAGTCTTCCGTCGAACAGCTCCGATTGATGTCGCAAACTGTGAGAGATGCAAAAAGTGCCGGTACCCTGGAAAACGCCCTATTCACGTCCGCCGAAGGGGTAACCCAGAAGGCGCAAGAGCAGTTCGGCGCGGCATACCGGGTGGCCAAAGATGGCGCGGTGATCGCAGAAAAGGCCGTCGCTGACGTGAAGCAGTCTGGAGTCGTAGAGAAGGCCGCCGCTGCTGGCTCCGCGCTCACGGTCGCGAAAGATGCAGCGGTCAGCGCCGCAACCATGCTGGGCTCGCAACCGTTCTCGATCCCTGCGCCGATCATCCTGCCACGGCCGGTGTTTGAGCAGTTCATGCAGCAGTACTACGGCCTGTATGGCCCAATTCAGGACTAACGGCCGAGAGAGCGACAGCAAAAGAGGAGATGAGACGCCACATGAATAAACCTAAGGATATGCAGCAGCGTTGCCTGGACCATCTTGTGTTCTATCAGAAGGAACTGCGGCCGTGGGGAGACACCAAGCTCAAGACCGCGATTTGTCTGACGATGTTGCAAGATTATCCCGCAGCCAGGGAGGCTTTCAGGCTGACTTTGGATGACTTCCTCAACGCAACGAACAAAGCATGGTCGGGTACTAACCAGCCACATTGGCTAACCGATACGTATGTACTGGCGGATTCGCCCATCCTGTACGAACAGACCTGGCGTGAGTTACACACCTTCAAATTGGCGCCGCGTCCCGGCCTCTGGGGCTTGCATGCGTATGGTTCGCTGTGCCTAGCGGGAGGGAAAGATGCTGAGGCTTTGACATACGTGGCGGGGCTCTTGGCCAAGCCTAAATACAAGGATATGTTCTCTGCCGGCCAAGCCATCACAGCGATCACAGCGCATGATCAGATAAGCCTAGATACGGCGCTTGCCGGTCTGCTGGATGCTCATCGCGGCATGGCCAAGTTCGGCGGTTTGCGCGAGACACCAGAAGGCTACCTATGCCTGCCGGCCATGGCGCTGTCGAAGGTAGCTCTTGATCGCGGTATGGCGGTGAATGTCGAAAGTGAATATCTTTCGAAGGGGTATTTGGAGTATTTGAAGCGGGCCAGATAGACAGCGGAGTATTTGATGGAGTCGCGTTGTGAGCCTGCCCAGGAAGATGTGGGGTGTCTGCTTGGTGTCATGTTGACGCTGGCTGGGTTGCCTTTGCAAGTCGCCAGTCCCGACCATGCCGCCAGAGCCTGCCCTGAGTCCAGTCGAAGGGGCAACCAGGGCGCGGCGAACCAGGAGCAGTATCTCGCCTGGGACGCCGAGAATCGGTTGGTCGCTGTCACCTACACCAACCGAACGACTGCGGGCGGTGGCGGCAGCCCACCGCCCGCGCTGTGTGGCGGCGTGCCGTGCAAGCGGGTTTACTTCCCGTTGGTCATGAACCAAGCGCCGGCCGAGCGTTACAGTTACGACGCCGACGGCGCACGCGTCAGGAGGGAGACGAAAACCGAAGTCACCCGTTACATCGGGCCGCACTTCGAGGTCACGGTCGGCATCACCAACGGTCAAGTGCTCACGACGACGAAGTCCTACGACTTCGGCGGCCAGCGGATCGCCGTGCGCCAGAACGGGACGCTCAGCTACCTGCACGGCGATCATCTGGGCAGCACGTCGGTCACGACAAGTGCCAGCGGCGCAAAGACCAGTGACGTGCGCTACTTCGCCTACGGCGGGCAGCGGACGGGCAACCTATTCGCGCTGCCGACGGATCATGCCTTCACCGGGCAGAAGCTGGACAAGGGCACCGGGCTGCTGTACTATGGCGCACGGTACTACGACAGCGCGTTAGGCACGTTCATCAGCCCGGACACCATCGTGCCCAGACCGGGAGACCCGCTGAGTCTGAATCGGCATGCGTATGTCCTGAACAATCCGCTCAGGTATACGGATCCGACGGGACATGCCTGGCGTGAGGATGATTCGGGCGGGAGTTGGTACTGGTGGGAAAGCGAGCAAGCCCGCCAACGGCCCTTCTCGGTCCACGGCATCCAGCCAGGAGGCCTCTACGGTTACGGTGAGGTCCCACTGGGAGATAGGCTGGTATCCGTCTATCTGCCACCTACAGTCCGATCCTATGCTACCACTGATGGTCTGCTGCCTCTCTACGAGCCTATATACGGTTTACCGATGGCAACCGCCTTCGTGCCGCGTCACCAGATAGCCGACTACTGGTATGGTGAAGAAGTACCAGGGCGCAACGCCGTTGCTCCGAATCGCTGGCGATCGGTAGCGTCTCAGCGCAGGGTTGAAGGACCAAGCATATGGGGGCTTGTCGCCGGAATTGGGAGAGGACTTGCAGACACCCCTGAAGACCTTCCGCTCGCACCGGATGCGACAAAGGCAGAGGTCAGAGCCAATGCTGCGGCGACTGGGTTCAGTGTGCTCAACGGAATAGCCGAGGCCGGGTGGGAGAGCAACTTCATGCTGCAGGAAAGCGTGAAAGGTTCCAACTATCGCGTGATCATTCTGACGCGACCTGGTTATGCCAGCGAATTCCTCTACGCCACCCGTGTCAACATGAATCCAATGACGCTGACTCCGATAGACTGGGGGCCGGGTCCCTTCCTGCGCACAGGAAGATAGGAGGGCAGTGATGAACCGCTTACGATCGCAGGCCGGTGTATGTCGGCTGTCCGAAATGCGGTCTCGCTGGTACTGTGTTTTGAGCATGGCCGTGGCAATTCTATTCTGCTCAGCCTGTACAGCGAGTCCTATGCCAGCTTCTTACATCGACCAATCGACGCCGGAGGCCGCCATTCGCAGCCTGAACGACGCTTTGACGCGTGGTGATGTGGGTGCGGTAGAAGCCCCTGTCTATCCTGGTGACAAGAGTAGCGCAGACGCTATTGCAGGTCTAAGCCTGTTTTTCGCACCTTGACAACCGAATAGAAGCGCCCTGCCGGAGTCGTTTGGCGCTCATGGACGGTGATACGGGGCGCGCGCTGGCCCCGCAGCGGGACGGCGCGACCTGCTCAGACCAAACCGCCGCGCGCGGTGGCACCTGGCTGCCGCTTGGGCGCAGTTTGCCCTTCCCGCTGGACCGGGCTACCCAGGCAGCAACAGTGCGTGCGGCGGACTGGGGCGGCTCTCCGGCCACGAGCCCACCCACGTGCGGCAATGCGGGTCGGGCAGGAGGCCCGCCAGCAGGGGCACGAGTTGCTGCTGTTCGGGGGTCAACGGCAGGAGGCGCCGCAAGACACTGCCATCCCAACAGTGCGTTTCGATGACGGCCAGAGTGGCCAGTTGCTCGATCAGCCGGCGGGTCGTGAGGGGCAGGCCGTGCCGCCGCAGTTGGCGTTCCAAGATACTGTAGGTCAAGAGCGCCAGCATGTTGACCAGCAGCATGGCCTCGATGCGGGCATCCTTGTGCAGGTAGAGTGGGCTAACCTGCAGGTCGTGTTTGCAGACGGTGAAGCGCTTCTCGACGCCATCCTTTTCCCGATAGCGGGCCAACATCGCGGCCGGGGTCAAGTTGCGGTCGTTGGTGACCAGGAGATACCGGCCATCCTGCTGCATCGCCGCACACAAGGCCGCCCGTTCCACGGTCCAGTGGAGTTGGACGGCGCCAGCGGTCGTGGTCGTCGTGACCGTGACGAACTGGCCCACCGGCGACTGGCGCAACTGTGTTTGGGCCCGGGCCAGGATTTCCTTGGCGCTGCGATAGCGAACCAGTTGCTGGTTGGCCTTCTCTTGGACCGTGCGCAGGGCCGGCCAGAGTTCCCGGAAGTGGCGGGCCCGGGTCTGGACCAGGGCGCTGCGCATCGGGCCGCTGAGCACCACCAGCCCGCGGTGGGTGGCGGTCTGGCCCGCATGCGCGAAGGTCACCGGCGCCGGCACGCCCCAATAGCCGTCCTTGCCGCGCCCGCGATCGAGGGGATGGCGATAGAATTCGTGCTCCGGCATGTTCTCAACCAAGTCACGGTGGGCTTGCTTCTGGGGCTGCAGGCCCGCCAGGTAGCGGATCTGCTTCTCGGCGTAGAGCCGGGCCAGTTTGTCGTCCAGGGTGGCGCGATCCCCCAGCAGTAACACTTGGTTGGGCGCCCAGCCGTGCGTCTGCAGCAGGCGGCACAGCCGTTCCAGATTGCTCTCCACCGTGGCCTTATCCGCGGTGTTGCCGGCCCAGAGCCCGTAGTCCAGGGGGATGTTGCCGTCTGCGGCGACGTCCAGGCCCGCCTTGAGTTTGCGCTTGTTCATGGGGGTGTTGTGCGCAAAGCCAAAGTTGACCAGGGTGCTGGCCTGGTACTCCCCGTGGGTCACAAAGGCGGTCAGATCGTAAAACAGCAAGCTCAGATCGATGTCGTACACCCGCAGGGCCTGACTGACGACCGCCAGCCAGATCTCCCGGGCGTGCGGCGCCAGCGCATCCAGGGTCCGCGCCAGTCGGTCATCGTTGAGCTTGGCGGCCGCCACGCCCAATTTGCGTGCCAAGATGGTGCAGGCGTACCAGTCGGCGACTTGCCACAGCGGCCGCGGGGCCAAGAGCCGATTCAGAATCAGCACCAGGGCCACCGTGCCATGCGCCACCTCCCGCGTCTGGGGACAGTAGCGATTGATGGTCGCCGCCACCTGCAAGGTCTCCAACACGGCATACAGCACGGGAATGGCCCCTAACTGGCGGTGCAACTGCTGCCGGGTCAGCCAATCGACCAACGTCGCCAGGCGCAGCACGCCACTGAGCGCCAGTTGGGCCAGCACCGCCGCGCGCTGGGCGGCGCGCTGGGCGTGCTGCCAGCGCTGATAGGCCGCCAGGGCTAACTTGCGCCAGCGCACCCGCGGCCACCAGGGAAACAACTCGCGCCCCGGCCGCTCAACCAGCACGACCGTCGGCCCATCGGCCAACGCGCTCGGCCCGTCAACCGGCCAGAACCGTGGTTGCTGCCACATCACGAGCAGAACCAGCAGCCAGACCAACCAGACGACGATGCGCTGTCGCGGCACAGGTGTTGTAGTCGGCATCGGCAAACCTCCTGAGAGCGAGGAGATGGTAACCCCATTCTGCCTTATCTCAGTCGTATTTGCACAATCTGGGGTGCTCTATTCGGTTGTTAACGTGCGAAATATAGGCTTAGAGAGCTTGTGGCGAGAGGGGGAGTCTCCTATGTCAGTGATCTGAAGATAGACGTCGTAGCCAACGACGGCAATGTGGCGCGAGCGCGAACCAGCGAACACAATAGAGTAGTGCTGAAAACCGGGGAACCCCTTCTCGATGAACAGACCGGCAATCTTTACACCTTGATGAAAAAGGGCGATCGCTGGTATTTCATCGGTCTTGGACAACAGGTTCCGCCGGGCTGGATCTACGACGCCAGGCATACCCCGGCACCCCAGCAAGGTGTTCCCTGATTCAGCCATGAGGTTTGGTTGGTGGAAGATCCTTGACCGACCACGTGGAGAGCGGCCTCGAGAAGGAAAACCAGACCGAGATCACGCGCATCATCGGTCCCCACTACGAAGTCGTGATCGCGGTGGCGAGCGGCCAGGTGCTCACGACGACCAAGTACTACGACTTCGGCGGCCAGCGCATCGCGGTCAGACAGAACGGTACCCTGAGCTACCTGCACGGCGATCATCTGGGCAGCACGTCGGTCACCACGAGCAATAGCGGCGCAAAAACCAACGACGTGCGTTACTTCGCCTACGGCGGCCAGCGCGGCACAGGCAGCATCTTCGCCCTGCCGACAGATCACGGCTTCACCGGGCAGAAGCTGGACAAGGGCACGGGGCTGATGTACTATGGCGCACGGTACTTCGACAGTGGGTTGGGGATGTTCATCTCACCGGATTCGATTATTCCTGACCCCGGTAATCCTCAAGATCTGAACCGTTATACCTACACCCGCAACAATCCGCTCAGGTACACGGATCCGACGGGACACAGCCCGCAGTGTGCTGTTATGGCGGGGGGCGGCCCACTCGGGGTCGTGGCCGCACTGATTTGCGAAGCAGGGTATGCGATCACCTCTTATGGGCCGCAGATCGTCCAGTTGGCCACGGACTTAAGTCAGTTTGCTGCGTCACCACAAGGACAGTTGGCGCTTCAACATGCTCAGCAGGCGCAAGCCGGGGTCAGGCAGGCGGCGTCGAATGCCGGCAACACAATGAGCTCCGGGGGTGCAGGTCCGAATGATCCGTGGGAAAAATTCAGCAGACTGCTCGGGCAAGGCAAGTCGGAGATCGATGCGGCCGTTGAAGCAGCCACTCAGGGTAAGGGCGACAGGTTCGTAATTGGCCCATACAATGCCCCACCGGGAACGCTAAACTATATTGGGGAGGCGAACGGCCCATCTGGTGGTAAGTACTTCAACGCTGGCGTCAAACTTTGGGATACGCTTGCGCAGAAAGGCCTGGCCGAGCAAGTGAATCGACAGGCGATCTATGAGCAGATGAAAGCCGGCATCAGTCGGATCGATATCTCAAGCGGAATGACCGTGAAGCAGATTCTAGATAATCCGAAAGCCAACCCGTACCTTTTCTTGGAAGTGGGCTGGATTCAGGAGTTTGCTCAGATATTTGGCTACGTTAGGAATGCCGCTGGGACCGGCTGGGTCAAACCGTAGATTCCCTTTGCAGAAGATGGATGAGAAAACGAGGAGGTGTTCCAATGATGCTACCAGAGTGTCAGCAGTCCTTTGACCGATTGATGCGATACTTTGCTTGGCTGGTGGAGGAGTATGGCTTTTCAGTAATCCATTCCGAAAGCGGACCCATGGGTTACTGCGGATTCACCCTTCAGTCAGGAGATTGTCGGCTATCCATGTCGGTCGAACGAGGGTATGCTCAGTTCGGCCAGCTTGCTCTGGTACCGGCTGCCAAACAATTGGATGCGCTCACACCAGAATCGCGATGGTACTATGTGGGAGAGATCATAGACTATTTGCGAGGGTCATATCTGAGTTGGCCTGAGATCGAGGAACGCAATCGTTTGTTCAAGGGTCTCTCCGAAGAGGAGAGTATGGCTGACCTATCTGCCGAGTGCCGAATTTCCTGGCCTCGAATAATGATGCTATTCCAAGAAGATGAGTTCAAGCGACGCCAAGAGGAGTTAGAGGAGTTCCTTCATAGGAAAGACGAGGATCTGCATACGCAATCCATGATAATCTCAAGGCGCCGCGAAATGGAGTGGTTAAAACGGGGTCAAAATCTGCAATACCAACAGGAGTTGGAGGAATGTATCAGGGATATGGGAGAGAAAACAGGTGAAGAATTCGACAAGACTCAGGTAAAGTGGCTTGAACTAGTTCAAAAAGCCAATAAGGATAGGGAAAACTAGCCGACCGAATAACGGACTAATTTGATCACAATGCCCCCAAGCTCCTAGCCATCCGCATGATGCGGCGTGGCGGCGAGCTGAACTATGTGTTCCAAGACCACTTTGGATCGCTAGTACTGACGACCGATACCAGCGGCAACGTCATCGCTGGCCACAAATACGAGCTGTATGGTACAATGCGGGGGACAGAATGGATGTTACCAATTGATCGTGGCTTCACAGGCCAGGTCATCAAGCGAGGGCCTGGCCTGCACGACTACGTTGCCTGGCACTAGTGCGAAGCCTCCCGGAGGCCGCAGGCCGGAGCGGATGCCCAGCCGTTGGGTCGCTGGATTGCGCCGGATACGGTGGTACCGGAGCCGGGCAATCCGCAGGCACTGAATCGGTACAGCTATGTGGGAAATCGACCGCTCAATCGGGTCGATCCCAGTGGCCACCGTGCAGAATGCAGCGTGATATTTCGAGGCGATCCGCTTACTGGCCTTGCAACGTTGGCCTGCGAAGCAGCAAGTGCCATCGCTTCCTATTGGCCGCAGATCCAAGTATTGGCCACCAATCTAGTACTACGACGACGGATTAGCTACGTGCAAACACGCTGCTCCGCTACGATGATCTGCTTGATGCGTCGGCGTGCCGCATGTGCCTGTTTAGCACTTTCATTGCGGCGCTGTGTATCGTGCAGCCAAGTCCACAGTTCCGCCCGCGTCCACGTGCGTTGCGGCAGCAAGGTGCGCAGGACGCGCGTGAGTTGCGGTCGGGTGATCTGGGGCATCTTTTCCCCCCATTCCTGCTGGAGACTCAGCAGGAATGCGCCGGCTAACAAGGACATGGTGATGTGATGGTGCCCCCCTTGCCAACTACGGACTTCATATTCGTCCAGGCCGGCCTCTCCCTTGTCGGTCTGGAACTCGGTTTCGACCGGCCAGCGCATGGCGCTGACCTGAGCCAGCTGCAGCAACGGCGTATCGACCGGCGCATTGGACAGATACGGTTTCAGTTCGCTGCCGTCCAAGTTGCGCCGGAACAACAACCAACTGGCCCGGCCAGGCAGTCCCTCACGGCTCTCCCAGACGCGCTGGACGGCAAACTGATACTGGCGCGGCCCCTGCGCGCCCTCGGCAACCGTCAAGATCCGCCAAGCGGCCGCCGGGAGCGCATCGGCGACACTGACGACATTCTGGGGCTTCGGCTCCCCGGCGACCAACTGCGGCTTGCGCGGTTTGCGGCCATGTCCCGACCACCCGGGCACCGCGGTCTGGGCCCACTGGGTGAACACGGTCAGGTTCGGGGGCACCTCCACCACGTAGCGCCAGTCGTCATCGGCCAGCGCATCCCGGAAGCTCGGCACTTCACCATAGCCCGCATCGGTGGTCACCCAGTCGGCGGACAGGTGGCCGACCTTGCGGGCATGCCGCAGCAAGCCCAGGGCCAAATCAGCCTTGCTGTGGTAGCCCACAGCGTCGGGCACGCCGGCGGCCCGACAGCGTTCCCGATCGTTGGTCCACTCCTTCGGCAGATACAGCGCCTTGTCGACCAACGCATGCCCGCGATCCGAGACATACGCCAGAAAGACCCCGACCTGACAATTAGCGCCCTTGCCCAGGGTTCCGCTGTATTGCCGGGCCACACCGACCGACTTGACACCTTGCTTGGCGAAACCCGTGTCATCCACGACAAAGACATTCAACGCACCGTGCAGCCGCAAGCCGATGTGACTCTGGGCCTGATCGACAACCGGCTGATCGGCCCACGGCGATTCGGTCAGAAACCGCTGCACAGTGCGCGGCGTGGCGCCCGCGATCACCTCCGCCAGATTCTCGGCGTTGCGGCGGTCGGTTTGCTGCACCAACAACCCCCGCAGATACGGCTCACTGCGTTCACGCGCTTCGGTGCGGCCAAACAGCGGCGCAAATTCGGCATGAAAGCGGGCAAACGACTCGGCCACCCGCTCGAATTCGACGAGATCCATCTCCAAACCTCCACACTAGCTCGCAAGTCATTGTGGAGGCGATTATACATGATTGATCCGTCGTTGTAGTACTAGGCCAGTTCGCCGCATCAGGGCAGGGCCAGTTGGCTTTACAGCCGGCGCAACAGTTCAACGCAGCGGCTAATCAGGCGGCGTCGAATGCCGGCAACACAATGAGCTCCGGGGGTGCAGGCCCGAATGATCCGTGGGACAAATTCAGCAGACTGCTTGGGCAAGGCAAGTCGGAGATCGATGCGGCCGTGGAAGCAGCCACTCAAGGTAACGGCGACAGGTTTGTGATTGGAAAGTACGTGAGTCCTGAAGAGTTCCAGCGAACCGGGCAAATGGGTTATATTCAGGAGGTACAGGCGAGGGGTGGCAAGTACTTTGACGCCGGCAAGACCCTTTGGGCCAGGTTAGATCGAGGTGGGATGGCAGGAGAGGTTAATAGGCAGGTCATTCGCCGACAGATGGAGGCCGGAATCAGTCGGATCGAACTGGCTGGTGAGACGATTCAGCAAGCTCTCAGTCGTAAGGGAAGCTGGACAGTTGAAGAAATTAAGTGGATACGCGAGTTCGCCAGGGTATTTGGGTACAATGAGAACGCCACTGGGTGGACCAAAGGGCCATGACCAGGTGATTACAGGAGGGTTTCGATGACAGCAGCAGGATGTCAAGAACGTCTCGAACAGATGAAGCGGCACTTCGCATGGTTGTATGACGAGTACGGTTTTTCCTTGGTTTTCTGCGAAGGAGATTCTAGTCTGTACTGCAAATTCATCCTTCAGTCGAACGATTGTCGCTTTGGGATCGACTTTGATCGTGGTGGGTTCAGTATCGACTTGGCGATGGTCCCCGTCTCGTTGGGCGCGCAGGCCTACGTCCCTGGGTTGAAGTGGTATTCTGTCGAAGAGGTATTGGCTTTCTTGCAGCGACACCAACAAGACCACTCGAAAGCAGAAGATGAATTTCGCCTGACGGGTCTGTCCCTTGATAAGAAATTGGCGATTGTGACAAAAGAGTATCATCCTATTTGGCCGAAGATAATGCAGCTATTCAGTGAGGCTGAATTTGAGCACAGTCAAGAAGATCTTGAGCGATTCCGACAAGCAAGGAACGAAGAACGTGAAAGACAACATCTTGAGTGGATACGAAGCCGACTATAACGGATGGCAGAAACCGGACACGGGTATGACCAGAGCTAAGGTGTGATGGGATCTCACCTCACAGAGTTGTATTGACCATTGTGCCGGGCGTACAGTGGATCGTGAGCGCAACGGGCTTGGTTGTGGATCAGCCTAGATGTGACGGCGGCCGCGCAGGCCTGGGTTGGGAAGTGAGGGGCTGAACTGGAAGCACTGTCCCGACCAAGTATACTCAGCAGCCACCAAGTGATGCCTAGGCATCACTTGGTGGCTGCTGAGTGCCCCTCTGTCTGCCTATTTGCCTCGGCCGACGCCTACACGCCCGACGCCAGTCACCCGCACGCCGTCAACCTGGTCAACGGCGCCGATCGCTACGACTACGACCTCAACGGCAATCTGGCGCTGCGCAACAAGGGCGTGGCGAACCAGGAGCAAGTCCTGGCCTGGGACGCGCAGAACCGCCTCAGCGCGGTGACCTACACCAACCGCACGGCGACCGGCGGTGGCGGTGGCGGCCTGCCCACCCTCTGCAACGGCGTGCCGTGCAAACGGGTTTACTTCTCGCTGGTCATGCAGCAGACGCCGGCCGAGCGTTACAGCTATGATGCGGATGGCGCCCGCGTGCGCAAGGAGAGCAAGAGCGAAGTCACGCGCATCATCGGCCCGCACTACGAAGTCGTGGTAGCAACTGCCAGCGGCCAAGTGCTCACGACGACGAAATACTACGACTTCGGCGGCCAGCGCATCGCCGTCCGCCAGATGACCGGCCAGAACGATACGTTGAGCTACCTGCACGGTGATCACTTGGGCAGCACTTCGGTCACCACGAGCAACAGTGGTGCGAAGACGAACGATGTGCGCTACTATGCCTACGGCGGCCAGCGGACAGGCAACCTGCTCGCCCTACCGACGGATCACACGTTCACCGGGCAGAAGCTGGACCGGGGCACGGGGTTGCTGTACTATGGCGCGCGGTACTATGACAGCGGATTGGGGATGTTCATCTCGCCGGATAGCATCGTGCCCAGTCCGGGCGATCCGCAGAGCCTCAATCGCTACAGTTACGTCCGCAACAATCCACTTGGTCGGTTCGATCCCACCGGCCATGCCGATATCCCGCCCATATCCGAACTGATGCAACAAGCCATCAAGTTCTTTGCTGAGCAGGGGTGGCAGGTGGTGGGTGATCCGAGCAAGATCAACCCGAACTGGAATGGCGCTGATCTGGTGTTCACGCGAGAAGGAGGTAGAGTCCTGGCGGTCGAATTGAAGGCCATCGCTGGCAAAGTCAATTTGGGCACCTTGGGCTGGAGCGAGAAGGGTGTAGACTACGGCGGAAGCATCTCACGAGTTGCGCGTTCGGCGGCCAGATTTGTCGGTTCTTCAGTCGAACAGCTCCGGCTGCAATCACAGACAGTAAAAGTAGCGAACGATGCAGGTACTCTGGAGAACGCGCTGTTCACGTCCGCCGAAGGGGTAACCCAGAAGGCGCAGCAGCAGTTCGGCGCGGTATACCGGGTGGCTAAAGATAGCGCAGTGATCGCAGAGAAAGCCGTTGCTGACGCGAAGCAGTCAGGAGTCGTGGAAAAGGCCGCCGCCGCTGGTTCCGCGCTCACGGTCGCGAAAGACGCGGCGGTCAGTGCCGCAACGAT
>Ga0351926_1047_pt1 | contig 12169 bp, 9 predicted proteins | sample BONcelT113001D10_FD_206837 | JGI IMG/M metagenome (GOLD analysis project Ga0351926, IMG submission 206837) | Enriched cells from coal bed in the Powder River Basin, Montana, United States - BONCAT cells T11 rep2 HSBNCT.T11.300.1.D10 ...
CGTCGTGGTGGTCGGCCAGGCGCTGACGTCGCTGGCTCCGGGCGTCAGTGACGCGACAACCTTTACGGCCAGCTACACGCTGACGCAAGCCGACATCGACGCCGGGTTGTTTTCCAACATGGCGACTGCCACAGGCACGCCGCCCCTTGGCGAGGACGTGACCGGCACCGATTCGGAGACGGTGCTGCTGCCGCAGATTCCCAAGATTTCCTTGGTGAAGAGTCTGCAATCCTACGCAGATGAAGACAACTCCAACTCGGTGACGGTGGACGACACGCTCACCTACTCGTTCCTGGTGACGAACACAGGAAATGTCACATTGCATTGGGTGACGGTGAGCGACCCCCTGCCAGGTCTGAGCGCGATAAGCCCAGCGTTGGTGCCAAGTCTCGTGCCGGGCGCCTCGACGATGTTCACGGCCAGCTACACCGTGATGCAAGCCGACGTGAAAGCGGGGGCAATCTTTAACACCGCAACCGCTCGCGGCGATACTCCGGGCGGCGATCCGGACGATCCCAGCGACGATGTGACCGATACGGATGACGAGCTCGTGGTGGTGGGGGCACCGGCTTCGTTGGGCAATTTCGTCTGGCATGACCTGAACGCCAATGGTATCCAGGACTTGGGCGAGCCGGGGGTGGCGGGCGCAAGGGTGACGTTGATCGGCGGCGGAGCGGACGGTGTGATTGGGACCGGTGGGGACGACACGCACCTGACTACGGTGACGGACGAGCGGGGGGGGTACGCATTTCAGAACCTGATTTCGAACGTCGAATATCAGGTCGCCTTCTCGTTGCCCAGCGGTTATGTGAGTTTCACGATCCCGGATGCCGGTGGGGACGACACGGTGGATAGCGATGCCGATCCGCTGACCGGTGCAACGCCGATCGTGGTGCTCGCGCCGGGGGAGTACCTCGATTCGATCGACGCTGGCTTGCTGCAGGCAGCGGCAATCGGCGACCGGGTGTGGATCGACTTGGACGGGGATGGGATTCAGGACGAGGGCGAGCCCGACTTGGCCGGGGTGACCGTCACGTTGACCGGCACCGATGCGTTTGGCAATCGGGTCGCCTTGACGACCACAACCGGACGCGACGGACGGTATTCGTTTGCGGGGTTCGTTCCGGGGACGTATACGGTGACCGTCACGAATCCGGGCGGTTTCGTGTTCAGCCCGCAGAACCAAGGCGGTGACGGCACGCTGGACAGCGACGCGAACGCTTTGGGCGCAGCGGCGGCAGTGACGGTCGATTCGGCCGAGACGAACTTGACCGTGGATGCGGGCCTGGTGCCGATCGTCGTTCTTGCGCCCGACAAGAATCCCGGTATGCCGCAGGAAGTGCTCGTTGTCAACGCAGGCACAGGGGCCGAATTGCACCGCTTCCTGGCCTACGAAAGCGACTACGTGGGCGGCACGCGGGTGGCCGTAGCGGACCTCGACGGCGATGGTATCGAAGAGATCATTACCGCTCCGGGCCGCAACCGGGCGCCGGAGATCCACGTGTTCTCGCTGGACGGCAAACCCGTGCCGGGATTCCCGAGCTTCCTCGCATACAGCCCCGCATTCACGGCAGGGGTCCACTTGACGGTCGCCGACGTCAACGGCGACGGCAAGCCAGACATCATCACCGTTCCCAGCTACGGGGCTGCAGACGTGCGGGTTTTCCTGAACCGGTACCCGCTCGCTCCCGCATTTCAGACGAATCCGGATATCACGTTCCGCGCGTTCCCCGTGGTGTCCATCGGCGGCGCGGTCGTGGCCGCCGGCGACATCGGCAGCATGGCTCACGATTCCTTCACCAACAAGCTCGATGGCAAGGCGGAAATTGTCGTCGGGACAGGGGGCGGCACCAGGGCCATGGTAAGCGTGTTCGAGGTCACAGGAACGACAGCGGTCCCGGTGCAGACGTTCTTCCCTTTCAACGAGGTGAGTGCAAGTTTCGAGGGTGGCGTTTCGCTTGACGTCGCACACCTGGACCAAACGTTCGTGGAGCAGGTGGACGACAATCCTATCCCGGTCATCATCGCCGGCATGGGAGTCAACGGGACTTCCCGGATTGAAGTGTGGGCTTGGGATCCATCGGATACGAGCCTTTTCCTGCGGGGAGTCATTCCTCAAGCATTTGCAGGTGCCAGCAGTAACGCGCCGGTGCATGTGGCCGCGGCGACCGCCGCCAACGGGACGGCCTACGCGATCCTTGCGGTGCAAGGCCCCGGCGGCACGAGTCGCGAGATCCGTCGCTTTGACATTATCGGCACCTCGTCGACGTTGCAGTTCGGGCAAGCGAAGCCCCTAAGCGGTTTTCAGGGCCCTTGGTTTATCGCAACTCGCAGGGTAGTGACTCCCGCCTCGTTCCCGCGAACGCCGGACGACATCACCCCGCCTGCCGCAAGCGTCTGGACCAATTCCGGCAATCCGCATGATGTCAATGAAGATGGCCAAGTCACTCCACTGGATGTGTTGCAAACCATTAACTACATCAACGCGAATCCAGGCCGCACCGCATTGCCAGACCAGCAGTTCTCGCCTCCGCGTTTCTTCGACACCAACGCCGACGGCGCAATCACAGCAGCCGACGCGCTGGTGGTTCTTAACCACCTCAACAGATCTTCGGCGGGATTCGGCGAAGGCGAAGCGGGCGAACTGGCGGGCGAAATCGTGTCGATACCAAAGCTCCTGCCGTTGCCCCTCGACGACTACATGCCCCTCGACGACCGCATGCCACGCCACGCATCGTCCCAAACAGATCGTCAACGCGACCAGTTCTTTGGTGCGTTTGCCAGAGACGTTTCCCCGGATACGGGGCGGCACCTGCCTGTCGCGGACGAGAGATCGACGCCGGCTTTGCGTTTCACGAAGCGGTGGCTGGACGATTCCGACTTGTTCGACCTGGAGGCCGTCTTGGAGGACATCGCGGCGGAGAACGTCGCTTGATACCAGTGGGCCTTACCACCTGGCTTCCAGGCCGCAACTGACACCGTGCAAGAACACGTCCCCATTGCTGCTGAGCTGATTGCCTGCTGCTTCCAGACCGCTGAAATCGAGTTGATCGGGAGCCAAGGCGACCCCGGCGATCCAGATCAGGTTGTAACCGGCCCGCAGGTTCCACACGTCGTTCAAACGGTAGATTCCGGTGAAGTTCAGTTCGCCCACAAAGGCGGCTTGTCCGCCGTCCCTCGCTGCAGATCGGCGCTCGAAGGGCCCATTGTCCCAATCGATCACGGACTGCCGCTGGGACGCGTCGTTGCCGAAAATGCCAGCCTTGCCCGTCGCCTCCCAGCCCAACCTTGGGCCCCAGCGACGAAGTCGGGCACCGAATTGCAGCCCGTACAAATCGTTTCCCGTGCGAATGTCGTAGAAGCCGCTCTCGGTCTCGAGGGGCCCGCCCCCGGTCGGTTCCCGGTCGGCCTCGGCATAAAGGTGGAATCGTTCGCTCAAGCGGAGGTAGCGAAATCCCGCAAACCGCTCGACCGTAAGATGATGCATCTGCTCGCAAACACCATCGCCTTTGCAACCGTCATCGCCTTTGCTGCACTCCCGGTTGCCGAGGCAACCGCAGCATGCAACGAGATTCAATTCGGCACTGTGCAGGGCGGATGTGTAATGAACCCAACTTCTATTGATGTTGGCAAAGACGTTCGTTCCCGATCCGAGACCGCCAGGAGGGAATGTCAGAGAGATCGGGTCATCCTCCGGGGGATTCGAAGGCGCTTGAACGTACGCCAAGGAATTCGCGTCGAACAGACCGAGGTACGAACCCTCGAGCGCCCAGCCGTTGTGCAGACGACGCCCCACCAGGACGCGCAGCGCCGGGTCAAAATCGAAGTCCAGATCCGACGTGGACAAGTCCGTTGCCACCGGGACGGCATTCTGAACACGGACGAGGACCGGCTGATCGAAACTGCCGTTGCTGCGCTCAAGAAACAAGCCTTCGGCGTATCCGTAGACACAGGGACACGGCGAGCAGTCTTCCACCCAGCAGATCCTGTCGCCGCCGGTGTCCGACGTGACCTTGCCACAGTCGCACGCATCCAGATGACCGACGCTCGTGCCTGTGGATACTTCCCGATCCCGTGCGATCGCTAACGTTCCGGTTATGGAAACGAGGACCAGGAACAGGATCCCAACAATCACCTTGTTACTTTTCACCGAGCTGAACTCCATGGCGCGGCAGGTTAGCATCTGCCATACAGGTCGGTTGGAAGAACCTCTTGGTGATCGAGGATCGTCCTTCCAGGGGCGGGGCTGATCGAAGACGTGCAACCATGATTCGTGGCGATTTGATGTTCTGTCTCCGGATGCTCGGGGAACGGGGATTCCCGCGGTACCAGCCCGAAGAGTCTATATTCCCAGCGCTACACATCGGCGGCTGGGAGTCGAGCAAACAGACATTTACGACGATTCGATACAGTCCGAATAACACGTTCGATTGGTCTTTTTGGCAAAAATAACATAATCGTCAAAGTTGCTCACATCGGGTGGAGCTTATGCGTGGTTTGAACCGAAGGGGACGGAGAAGACCATGACTCCGTTTCGATGCTTCCAAGCGGTCGCCCGTCCGTCCGCTGGATTTGGCTCCAGCGTCGAAGCGCGAAACGGATTCGAGCCATGATTCGATTACAGCCGCCTGGCTACGTCCAGCCTGTTCTGATCGCCTGCTAGCAGAAAGACGCCTTCCTCACTCGGGCTCGCGACCCGCACGATGTCATACGGCGGAATCCCGAGCGACTCGAGCAGCTCGTCGGCAAGTTCCGACGCTGCCGTCACGGCATGCACGATCTCCGGTCGCGAAGGTTCGCCGCACCGCGGGCAGCAAGCTCGCCTGGTACCCACCAATGCTAGAGGTTGAAGCACACGCTCGTGTGTACCGCAGCCAGGGCACGCCAGCGAAACGACCAAATCGCGATCCAGGGATAACTGCAGATCCCGTGATTTCCAGTGCTGCCGAACCGCGGAAAACAAGTCCGTGGCGGTATGCCGATCCGCCTGCAGCGGCAACTCGACCGGCGGCGGGTAGGTCTCGTGGCTCAGACAATCCTCGCGCCGTTGAAACCGCGTCCGGTACGACTGAGTGACCACTCCGTTGAACACGAACGCTTCGCCGCCGGCCACCGGCAGGCCGTGAATCAGCTTCAGCGCTTCCTGGGCCTGCAAGCCGCCGATCAGCGAAGCGATCGTGGGCACGGTGGGCACGCGGCCGGCGATCAAGTCTTCCTGCCGCAGGAGTGGGCAGCTGTAGCGCAGATTGATCAAGCGATAGTCGTTCTCCGTCATCGTACACTCGTAACACGGACTATCCGGCGGCGTGAACACCTTGACCACGCCACTGAGTTCCTGAATCGCCCCGTCGACCCACGGCGTCGAAACCTTCCAGCACGACCGATTGACCCACAAGCGGGCCTCGCGATTGTCCAGGCATCCCACCACGACGTCGGCGTCGCGAAACGTACCCAAGCCGACGGCGGTCAGCACGTTGTCGGCGATCGCCGTCACGCACAGGTCCGGATTCAGATCGCGGACGGACTCCGCGGCCACCTCGGCCTTGGGGCGTCCCTTGTCGCGTGCCCGGAACAGGACAGAGCGAGTCAGGTTCGCGGGTTCGACCACGTCCTGATCGACCACGACCAGGTGCCCGACGCCGACCAGGGCCAGGTTCTTCAACACCTCGTTCCCCAACGCTCCGGCGCCGACCACCAACACGCGGGCCCGCCGCAACCGCTCTTGGTCCCACCACGGAATCAGCCGGAGCCGCGCGTAACGGTCGTCATCGTCCACATGCAGCGTCGGATCGGGCATCGAAGTTACCTGATGTACAAGACCGGCGAACGGTCGCCTTGTCGCCCATCCTCGGCTCGAGTGTCGGCCGCCACGATTTCGGCGGCCACAATCTCTGCGGTGACGATCGGGTCATCCACGAACACCAATTCAGCCTCAACCACGGCGGTGTCGGCCAAGCCGGACGGAGGGGCGTTCGCACTCGAGCTGGGGCCTGGACTTGACACCGATGCCTGCAAACCGCGGGGCCCCGTGCCCCGCATCGACCGGTCGCGCAACGGCCGCGGATCGATCGGGAACGAGAACTGTGTTTGCGTACGAACCCAATGCGCCGCCGCTCGATTGTAAGGACTGTTCGCGTCGAAGTTAGCGTAACGGGCGATGTCCCAGAGCATGGCACACAATTCATCCAGCTGCAAGCTGGGCGCCCAGTGAGTGCTGTAGCCGCCTAGGCACACCGCGCCGTGAGCCGAGATATTGGGATGGAAGATCGGCGTGCGCCAAACCAGTTCCGGGATCATTCGAGGGTAAGCGGCTCCCAAGCGAACCAGGATCTCGTGTCCCTCCCGCAACAAGACGCGATCGGCCCCCTCCGGCTGCCACAACCCCGGCCCGCGCATCTGCACCAGGTAGCTCTCCGGCGGGCCGGCAAACGGTGTCTCCGGCGTCCGGAAATCGAACAGGCTGCTGTCCGCCCGCAGTTGTTGCATGGCCGTCCAGTCGCTTTCCAGCCGCCGCTGGCGAGGTGATCGCCGCATGAGCAAGCCTTCCTCCCGTTCAATCCCCGTCCGCCAGATCGTACGATCGGCCAGAACGTTTTGCCGCCCCGCCGGCGACGATTTCCGGATAGACGATCAAGTGGTCTCCCGTGCGAACCTGGGCGTCCGGCAGGGTCTGGTCCTCGCGCAGCCTCTGGCCGCCTTCCTTATGATCCAGGCTGTAGCTCAACGGTTGACCGTCCGGTCCCGTGACGGGCAGGTTCATCTTGGTGATCACGTTGGGCAGAATCCGCTTGACCGTAACGGTATCGGCGATCACGGCATCAACCGACTTGGCTCCCGTCTGATCCAGGAATGTGACACGCGTCCCCTGCGGCTGTCCGCCGACTGACGGCTCCGTCATTGCTGCGCTCTCCGCGTTGTTTGGTTCGTGTTCTGCCTGTTCACGTCCGTATCGCGTGCGTTCGCCCCAACAAACGCCACGACGATTCATTTGCACCGCGGCGACATGCAGCGCGCCGGGGGGCGGTATGGAACGGTTGCTTCCTGGTCGAATTCTCCTACGGCTTGTCCAGCAGTCGTAGACGCACGTTGCGAAATTCGATCGCCGTGCCTTCGGCGGTCAACAAGATCTTTCCTGGTGTGGTTTCGCAGGCGGTGGCCCGATTGACGGTTTGGCCGTTGATTTCCAACGTCACCGTGTCGCCGTCGGCGACGATCTTGTACTGGTTCCACTGGCCTGCCGGCCGCTCGACCATCGCTGATTTCTTGACGTTGATCAGCTTGCCGAATTGTGGATGTTCGAGCGACGTTTTGCGATCGGCCGGACCATCCAGTTGGAATCCGTCCAAGCCCCAGAAATCGCCTGCGTCGCCCACGTTGATTTGTGCCTCGAGGCTCTTGGGCCAGATCTTGTCCGGTCCCGTCGTGCGGATCAACACACCGCCTTTGCCGGGTTCCTTGCCCAGCGGCCAACGCCAGTCGAGTTCCAAGACAAAGTTGGCGTAGTCCTTCTCCGTGTATAGATAACCCAGTGGCGAGCCCTTGCAATGCAATACGCCGTCGTCATCCAACGACCACACGGTCGCTGTCCGAGCGTCGTCTTGATGGTACGATTTCCAACCGTCCAGCGAACCGGCTTTGCCGCCAGCGGGGATCAGTTGGCAGACTCCGGCGGAGGAATCGTCCGCAGCAAACGCCACGGCAAACGAAAGGGCACACCAAGTGGAAAGGACCAAAATCCCAAGGGCAATACGCATGGTTCAGACCTCCGAAACAAGAAATCGTGGTGTCGATTCAGGTGTTCTCCAGTTGACGCATTGTACCAACATCGGCGGTCCGTTGTATGGATCGGCGAGGAAATTCCGCGGGTATCGTGGCGGTTCGATCTTGCGAACCACGACACACCTGCCAAAGCCGCTACCTGCCGCCGCTACCTGCTGTCGCGGGGTTGATCGTCGGCGGTGCCTGCGGTAACTTGACCGTCTGGGGAAACAACATGCACTACGAAGTCGAACAGAAATTCCCGGTCCGCGACCTGGCGGAACTGGAAGCCAGGTTGATCGCGTTGGGGGCTCGACTGGACGCGCCGATCGAGCAGCGGGATTGCTACTGGGCACATCCCTGTCGCGATTTTGCTCAAACCGACGAAGCTCTCCGGATCCGCCAGATCGGGACTCGATGTCTGGTGACGTACAAAGGTCCCAAGATCGATGGGACCACCAAGACGCGCCGCGAGATCGAGTTGCCGCTGTCCGAATCGCCGGAAGGCGTCGCGCAATGGACCGAACTGTTGGAGGCTTTAGGCTTTCAAAGCGTCGCGGAAGTTCGGAAACTGCGCCAGCCGGCACATTTGACCTGGCAAGATGCCGAGGTCGAAATCGCCTTGGATCGCGTCGCCCAAGTCGGCACGTTTGTAGAGTTTGAATTGACGGCCGACACCGAGGGCTTGGAAGCCGCCAAATCGCGAATCCTCTCACTGGCTGCCGCCCTGGGACTGGTCGCCGCCGAACGCCGCAGCTATCTGGAATTGCTTCTCACCGGAGGACCGCCATGAGCACGATCCGTTGGAGTCGCTGGCCACCGTCGTGTGCGCTCCCGTGGTGACCGTACTGCCCAGCGATGGGCCGCCACGGAACGTCGTCGGCTAGGACCCGGCGGTTGTGCTGATGGACAATGGACCTGCCTTGGATTCATCGCCAAGGCAGGTTGGAAAACCCGTTGGCTAGAATCGCAACAGGCACTTGACCACATCCCCTTGGCCAACGGCGGCAAAGGCCTCTGCGATCTGTTCCACCGGGAACTCGTGCGTCACGAATTCGGCGGCTCTCAACTCGCCTCGCCGCAGGTGCTCTTCCAGCACCGGCTGGGCCAGCCGTTCGCGCCAGCGCGTCGGCCATTGATGCACAAACAAGTTAAAGTTATAAGGACCTGCCGCCTTGTTCAACAGCAACTGCGGCTCGGCCAGTACGCCGTAGATGCCCAGCGAGCCGCCCAGTTTCAGCAGCGGCAGTCCGGCGTTGATACAGGCCGGGTTGCCCACGGCGTCGATCACCGCGTCCAGCGGCTTGCCACGCGCGGACACCAGGCCGGCCAGGGCCGGATCGTCCGGCGCGAATACGGCGTCGGCCCCCAGCGCCAACGCCCGCTGACGCTTGCTGGCGATCGGATCGACCGCCCCGACCCAGCCCAAGCCGAGCAGCCGCGCGAACTTGACAAAACTCAACCCCACCGGACCGCCACCGAAGATCAGAATGTCTTGGCCGGCAGCCAGCGCAAAGTCGCCGAAGCCGCCGAGCACTTCGCGCCAAGTACACATCAACACGGCTTCGGCGGCCGGGACGTCGGCTGCGACCGGGCGCTGGATCTCGTACACCTCGAACCAGCCGTGCTCCGCGTCCGCCACGCCGTCGGCCAGCATTGCGTCGTGGTCGTTGGCCAAGGTATAGTCACAGAATCCTCCCCAGCCGCTGGCGTAGCGCGGATCGGAAAACGTGAAGTTCAGTCCGCCGATGACGCGATCACCGGGGCGAAAGGTCCGGACTTTCTCGCCGACGGCGGCGACGATCCCCGTGCTCTCATGCCCCAGGATCAACGGATACGTGTCGACCCCGGGAAAATGTCCCTCCACCAGCTTGCCGTCGGTGGCATTGCACAACGCCGCCAAGTCGGTCTTGACCAGCGCCTGGTAAGGGCCGGGGGACGGCGTTTCCAGTTCGACCAGTTCCAGCTTTCCGGGTTCCACGACTGCGACAGCACGCATGAAGGATGCTCCTTGGTTAGACTTCGGCAAGGCCCGCCAGGTCTTCGTACACCTCCACCAGCGCCTGGTAGCTGCGATCGAAGATCGGCATGATTCGCTCATAGACGGCTTGGCTGGCGGGGTTTGGCGAGACCACATCGTCCACGCGGACGAAACGATCAATGACATCGAAACTGTCGAACACTCCGGCCGCCACCCCGCCGACGACGGCCGCTCCCATCGAGGTCGCTTCTTCCAGAAAGTTTAGCTTGCGGACCTCGCAACCGTATACATCGGCCAGGATCTGACGCCACACGGCGCCTTTGGCGCCGCCGCCGATCACCGTCACCGCGTCGATCGGGACATGCTGACGAAAGATGTTGACGATGATCCCCAAGTTCAGCGAGATGCCTTCCAGGACGGCCCGCAAGAGGTCCTCGCGGCGGGTGGCCAGACTGAGCCCGATGAAGGCTCCTTTGGCCTTGGGATTCCAGCGCGGCGTGCGTTCGCCGAGCATGTACGGCAGGAAAATCAACCCGCCGGCGCCGGGCGGCGAACTCTCGATCTGCCGGTTGATCAACTCGTACACGTCCACGCCGGCTTCGCGCGCTTGCTGCTGCTCCAGCGTGCAGACGGTTTCCTGCAGCCATTGAAAGCTGGAGCCGGCGGCTTGCATCGTGCCCGACGGATGCAGGTAACCCGGCACGCAGTGGGCCCAATTCATGGTGCGCATCTGGGGATCGACGATCGGATGCTCCACCGTCAAGGCAATCCAGCTGGACGAACCCAGATAGTTGTAGGTCGAACCCGGCTTGACGCACCCGACCCCGACGCCGGCGCAACTGCCGTCGCCGCCGCCGACCGCGACCGGGGTGCCTGCCCGCAATCCGGTGGCGGCCGCGGCTGCGGCCGTCACCTGGCCCAGAATATCAGTCGATGGCCGCGCAGGAGGAAACAGACGGACATCCAGTTCCGCCAACCGCAGGACCTCGTCCGACCAGCAGAAGCGGTTCAAATCAAACGCATTCGTTCCCGACGCATCGCTGTAATCCGTGGCCACCTCGCCGGTCAGTTGCAGGTTGACGTAGTCCTTGGCGCACAACGTCTTGTCGGTACGCCGAAAAACGTCCGGTTCGTGATCTCGAACCCACATCAGCTTTTCGAGGGAATAGCTCGCGCTGCAGCGGTGACCTACGATCCGATAAAAGTCGGCCATCCCGATCCGCTGCAGAATACTGACGGCCTGCTCCTCGGCCCGCTGGTCGCAATAGATGATACTCGGCCGCAACGCTTGTCCCTGGGCGTCCACCGGCGTGCAGCCCATCATCTGGCCGCTCAACGCGACGCAAGCGATCTGCCCCGGATCCATGTCCGCGATCAATTCTCGAGTCGTCGTGCAAATCGCTCGCCACCAGTCGTCCGGTTCCTGCTCGGCCCAGTTGCCGTGAAAGAACCGCGTCGGATAACTGCACGTCCGACTGGCCACCAAGCGTCCCTCGTCGGTGAACAGCGTGGCCTTGTTGCCGGAAGTACCCAGGTCGTGAGCCAGGAGGTAAGTCGTCATCGGCGCATCAGTCCTCGATTTCCAAATACGACAGCGTATACGGCTTGTCGTGCTTCGTGTTGACCTTGTCCGGTCCCGTGACCATGTCAAAACAGCTGACGACCAGTTTGCCGTCCCACAGGATGGGCTCGCCGGGTTGGTCCAGGCCGCCGTCGTCGCCGTCCCCGTCGGGACTCTGCGCCAACACCGTGATCCGCCCCTGCGGGTCGACCCGGCAGACGGCGTTATTGGAAAAGTCGGCGACGTAGACATTGTCCCGGGCGTCGATACAGATGCCGTCGGTGGTCCGCATCTTGGCGCGAACCATCTTTTCCTGAAAGTCCGGGTCGGACATCGGCGTGGCGAAATCGGTCTTGGCAAACACGGAGTTGCCGGTCACTTGGCCCGCCGCATCGAACGTGACCTTGTGCAACGCGCCGTCCCCAAAGTTGCCCACCAGCAGATTGCCTTGGCGGTCGAACACCAAGCCGTCGGCGCCGTACTGACAGTCGCGGTTGTGCGTAACGAAGGTCACCAGCAGGTTCGGGTCGTCCAGGGTATTGCTCACCACCACCCCGCTGTCGTCCAGCCGAAAGCGATAGACGCCGCTCACCAACAGCCCGTCGTCCCGGCGGATTTTGGGCAGCAGACTGACGGTGATATAGACGTGGCCCGCGTGGACGCGAACGCCGTTGGGGTGGCTGATCTGCTGTGCCACTACCGTCGTCCGTTCGATCCGTCCGTCGCGAATTCGCAGACGCAACAGACGGCCCTGATTGAGTTCTCCGTCAGGGCCGTTGCCGGTCGGCCAATTCTGATTGTCGCAAACGTACAAATCGCCGTCCGGGCCGAAGGCGATACCCATCGGATACGCGTGGCCGGTCTCGGCC
>Ga0351926_1074_pt1 | contig 12043 bp, 5 predicted proteins | sample BONcelT113001D10_FD_206837 | JGI IMG/M metagenome (GOLD analysis project Ga0351926, IMG submission 206837) | Enriched cells from coal bed in the Powder River Basin, Montana, United States - BONCAT cells T11 rep2 HSBNCT.T11.300.1.D10 ...
AAGATCACTATTACTCCTTCAGAAAACTGGCAATACGGAACCGCCTATACTGTAAATTTATTGTCAGGTTCAATCCAGGATACAGATGGAAACCAACTGAATGAGGGCCGCTTGCCGGACCGGCGCCAGGGATAAATCTGTGCAATGGACGTTTGAAGTACAGGACAACTTTTTCAACAACCGGATGTAAAAGTGCCGTATTAAGTAATCTTACCATCACAATCAACGAACAGTCCGGAGAAAATCAGCCGTCGGTTACATTCATTGAACCATTGGCTAATGCCGGCGTTCATGGAGTGCAGAATATCTCTGTATCAGCACAGGCTGATGATTTTGCCCGGACAGAACTTCGAATTGACGATGTCCTGCAAACAACGAGCACAGAGATGTACTTTACATATGCCTGGGACACAGAATCATGGTCCAAGGGATCGCATACATTACAGGCTACAGTCTATGATTCTGTCAATTCCGTTGCCAATGCAACAATAAATGTTACTATTGACAGGGCGCTTCCTCAAATTACCAACACCAAAATAATTCGTAATGGCACCAATGCTATTGTTACCTGGCAGACAGGCAAACCTTGCAATAGCCGTGTTGAATATGGGACCACATCTTCATTGGGACTTGTCAGCCCTGTGGATGAAACCATGACAAATGATCATAAAGTCGTGGTTAGTCTGCCTGTGAACAATGGTGTAACAGGACAGACATATTATTTCTGTCCTGTATCGCAAGATCAGACCGGGAATACTGTCAGAGGCGACATTAGCAGTAAATTGCTTAAAATGTATATTGGTTCCTGGCTGTTTAACGGTAATTATTCTGGTACAGACCTGAATATCGATTATTTAGGCGGTGAATCTGCCGTCAGCCCGCAGGAAGGAGATGTCACCGGTGGGAAAATGTGGGCTAAAGTTGACACAGAGGCTGAAGGCAGTATCAACTTTGCCGCAGTGATGGGGCCAAACATCGGTTTTTCCAACTACGATAATACGCTTATCTATGCCTATACCAATATATATTCGCCGTCAAATCAAAACGTCGATCTGAAACTGGGTATTGATAATCAGGCAAAGGTTTGGCTGAATGGCAACCTGGTATCTACAGTAAACAGTACCAATTCATACACAGTAAATAATCTAACATTAAATAATGGATGGAACCGCTTGCTGGTTAAGGCCAGAAATACCGGAAGCACATTTTCATTTTCAGTTGCCTTTACGGTTCCGGGACAGGCCTCAATTCCAGCTAACGGGCTGATTTTCCAAACGGCGGATCCAGCTGAAGGAATGAATGTTCCTGATCGGACAGGACCGTTTATCCGTCCGTCTGTCGATGTGGATGTCAGTAATAATGCTGTGGTTTCCTGGCAAACCTCGGAATCCGCCAATGCCTGTCTGAATCATGGACCAACAGCAGATTTAGGCACATTGGTATCTGATACAACCAGCGCAGTAAATCATGTTACAAGTATTAACGGACTTGGAGCCAATGCGAACTATTTCCTGCAATTCTCGGCAACAGACCCCAAGGGCAATACATCATCCCGGATGATTAATTATCCGTTGATCTACGATGAGGTTTGTCTGCCGACTGCCAATACTGTCACTGTGCGATGGGCAACCGGCAGTCCGGCCGATTCCCAGTTGGAATGGGGGACCACAACTTCCCTGGGGCAAAAGGCCACTCCGGAACCGGAAATGGTTTCCGAACACCAGATGGTTATTACCGGGCTGAATGTCAACACAGTGTATTATATCCGGATCAAATCCGGAAGTGCTGAGGGCAATTTTTCCAAAGTAATCAAAGTAAAAACCAAAAGTACATATATCCGCGATTGGTTGGTTAACGGCTTATATTCGTATTCAGATAATACAGAATTATTGAACCGTGACTTCCTCAATGGCGAAACTTCCGTTCGTCCTGCAGAGAGAAATACAGACGGAGATTATACATGGGCCAAGCTGATAAATTCATCAGATTATATCGACTTGAATGAGGTTTATCTGGGTAGATCCGGCGAAAATGATAATAAAGTAGTTTATGCCCACACATTTTTTTATTCCCCGGCAAGCCAGAGTGTTTATCTGAGTATGGGATCGAACGATGGGCTTAAAGCCTGGTTAAACGGTAACCTGGTCTGGACAAATGACGTAACCAGAGGACATACATTGGACCAGGACAAGGTCAGCGTTAATATTGAGCCCTGCTGGAACAGATTATTAATCAAGGTTAAAAACAATACATCGACATATGCTTTTTCAGCCCGATTCCTGGATGCAGCCAATAACCCTGTTGATTTCCTCTGCCGGTTGGATGATCCGCTCCTCAACAGTGTCACACCTGACCGGACATGTCCCGGGATAGTAAACCGGACTGAGACAGTTTTATCTAATAATAAGGTTCGAATCCAGTGGAGGCAGGATGAGGCAGGAACTGCAGTTCTTGAATGGGGCAAGGATACCTTGTCTTCGACAATGACCAATAGTACGCTGCGGGTCGGACATTCATATGATATCGGCCCATTGGAGCCATATACGACATATTCTTACCGAATCAAAAGTACTGATTATTACGGAAACACAGTGACATCAGATGTCTACAGTTTTACTACCCTGGCGGGAACTGCCGGTTGTATCAAGAACTGGCTGATAAACGGACCGTATGTCGATGATAATGCTGCAACGCGTTTGTTTACCGACTATTTAGGCGCTGAATCAATTGTTCGGCCCAGTACCGGGGAAGGGACAATTTTATGCGGAAAAGCATGGGAGAAATATACTGCCCCCGGGGATTTGGTTGATTTTTCAGGGCAGGGTTTGAATCCCGCTAATGTAATGTATGCGCATACCTTTTTTAAACTACCTTATAATTATTCTGTTACCAGGTACATAAGTCTTGGCAATTGCGGCGGAATCAGTGTATGGGTGAATGGGATCAATGTTTTCACAAAAGAGCAGCCGACAGATCAATTTGTTTACGATCAGATTCCGATATCCATTTTGCCTGGAACAAACCAGTTATTAGTCAAGTGTTTTGCCGGATCTGCCCAATTTGGGTTTTCTGCCAGAATTACAGATGCCGGCGGCAACAAGATCGATCTGAGTACTTGGCCCAGCTATCTGGTGGAAACGGGAAATCCTGCGGCAACACTTGTTAACGAAGAATGGATGGCTGCCTTTGAAGCAGAAAACAAGGCAGGGGAGCAAGGGATATATCTCCGCAATTCATATGGCTGGTGCAGTAGTTGGTATCCGTCACTGGCTGTAATCAGTAATGCTGTTGAACCGGCTGTAATCAATCTGGGCAGTGCCAAGGCCTTAAGTTATCTGAAGTCTGATGGAACCAATCAGCAGGTTAAGCTGAGGATTACCCAGAATGACGGAACTACCTGGAGTGAAGAGCTATCTCTGACTAACAGAAATGTGTCGGTATTTCAACAAAAGGCTGTAGTTGCCGATAACAGAGCCTATATCTTCTATTCTTATAATGACGGTTCTCTTTATTACCGGACCTCTTCTGATTTGCAGAATTGGGAAGAAGAAGTGCTTGTCGGGCGGAAAGTCGGAGTAAAAAACAGTAAAACCTACCCGTATTTCTCAGTAATCCAAACCTGGGACCACAAATGGGCTTTATGCTGGTTAGACGTAACTCAGCAAGAACCTCTCCCGGGAATTGCAAATAATCTGGGTTATCCGGCAGGTTGGTTTGCTCTTTCTAATGACCTGCAAAACTGGCAGGAAGCAAAAGAGGTTATTCCCGCATGGGCAAGTACGTTTGGCAACCGTTGGCCGGAAGATATGTCCTTGGAAGAGGATATGTCCGGTAATCTTGTCTTGGCTTATTGCCAGTACAGATATCCTTGGGATAAGTATATCTACTACAGATGGAGTGCTGATCAAGGCGCTTCCTGGTCAAATAGAAGGCCTGTCAGCATCCCCCAAAACGGTCCGCCGGACGGATGGCAGAATTATTCTGCTACTTATCCTTACCTTACAAATGATACTTTCGGAAACGTAGTAGTTTTTTACTCTGAAGATGATTACAATACCGGAGAACCTTTGCACTTCACATGCTCTTATATCCCCAGGGCATATGAAGGTCCGATCGAGCCTGGTAATGCCTTTGGTTATACCAACTTCTCCGGAGAAGCCGGTTTTGGGGTTAATCCTGCCATTGGCAATTACAATTATCAGAATGAGGATTTGAAGATTACAGGCAAGGGGCTGCCGCTGGACCTGACCCGCTCCTACAACTCGGGCGCAGCAGCAACTGATGGGACTTTTGGCTGCGGCTGGACTCATAACTACAATGTCTCACTGACAGTTGGGGAAAACGGAATCGTTCGTGTCTCCACGGAAGACGGCCGCGTAGATACTTATATACTCGGAGCAGATAATACCTATACTCCATTTCCCGGAGTATTTGACAAGCTGATTCATAATGACGACGGGAGTTGGCTGCTGCAACGGACAAACAAGAACACCCTGTATTTTAACGCCGGCGGTGTTCTGACCAAGATAACGGATAAAAATGGCAACACTACCACCTTAACCTATAGCAATAATTTACTAACCCAGGTGACTGATGCCGGCGGACGGCAACTCACAATTACCTATCAAAACGGACATATCTCGAATATAACCGATCCGGCAGGAAGGCAATATGCTTACACCTATGCGGATGGAAACCTGACCTCCTATACAGATCCGGAAGGCGGAGTTATTTCTTACTCATATGACAGCAGCCACCACCTTAGCGAAGTTACCGATGCCCGCGGCCACAGGGCAGTCAAAGTGTATTATGACGCCAACGGCAAGGTAACACAGCAGGAAGATGCCAAAGGGAACCTGACTGCTTTTGCCTATGGTGCAGACGGCAGAAGCACTACTGTCACAGAGGGAGTCAAAGTCACTACCCTGAAATTTGACGGCTATTACCGCTTGATATCCCAAACGGACGGGTTGGGCTATGAAACAAAATACACTTATGACGGACTGGGAAACAGGACCAGTGTCACAAATGCCAATGGAAAAAAGACATTATACGGCTATGACCTGAACGGAAACCTGACGCGGGTCACCGATCCGCTGGGCAAGATCACTGCCAATCAATATAATGCCGGAGGGGACCTGGTCGCCCGTATCGATGCCAAGGGCAACAAAACCACATTCGAATATGACAGCAAAGGCAATCTGCTCAAAACGAACCTGCCTGATGGCAGCAATATCACCACAACCTACAATAGCAGCGGGTTACCGCTTACAATAACCGACCCGAAAGGAAATATAACAACATACACTTATGATAATAATGGCTACCCGTTAACACAAACCGATGCCCTGGGACATACGACCACCAGCACCTATGATAATGTTGGTCATAAACTCAGTGTCACGGATGCCGGGCAGAAAACCACCGTTTTTACCTATGACGCCAACGACAATCTCCTGACGGTAACCGACCCCCTGAATCATGTAACAACATCTGAATATGATCCTAACGGCAACAAGCTGAGGGAAACCAATCCCCTGAACCAGGCCACGGTAAATACTTATGATGAAATAAACCAACTTGTCACAGTAACGGATGCCCTGGGCCGGCAGACTAATTTCGAATACGACGCTGCAGGAAACAGGACCAAGGTTATTGATGCCCTGGGCAAACAGACAGTATATGTCTATGATGCCAATGACCGGCTGATTTCCACAACAGATGCCAACGGAAATCAAACCACCTTTACCTATGACGGCAACGGCAACAAGCTGACAGAGACCGATGCCCAGGGACAGACAACTCATTATACCTATAATGCCCTGGACCGCCTGCTCTCTGTCACTGATCCCCTGGATCACACTGTTTCTTATCAATACGATGCCGCCGGCAACCTGATCAAGGAGCAGGATGCCCTGGAGCAGGAAACTTTGTATGCCTATAACAGCCTCAACCGCGTAATATCCCGTACAGACCCAGCCGGCCGGGCAACCAGGTGGGAGTATGACGGAAACGGGAATAAAATCAAGGAGATCGATGCCGCAAACAACAGTACAGTATACGAATATGATGCTGCCAACCGCCTGACCCGGAAGACAAATCCCCTCAATCAGGCAACTGTGTATGAATATGACGCCAACAACCGGCTGCTAAGAACAATCGAGCCGGGCAATGCAGCAAGCGAAAACAACTATGATGCTGCCGGAAATATCATCAAGACCATTGATCCCCGGGGTAATGAAACCACTTATGAATATAATGCCCTGGGCAAAGTGACAGCAGTCACCGATGCCACAGGCCATACCCTGCAGCTTGCTTATGATGCCCTGGGCCGGGTAACCGGCAAAACCGACTGGCGGGGAAATACAACAACCTACGAGTATGACGCCCTGGGCCGGAAAACCAGTGTCACCGAAGCCGGCGCCAATCCCTGCTATTTCACCTATGACCCGGTAGGCAGCCTGCTCACAGAAAGCGATGCCAAGGGACAGGTCACAGCCTACCAGTATGACTCCCTGAAGCAGGTCATTACCAAGACTGATGCTCTTTCCGGACAAACCCGGTATACCTACGATGCAGCCGGCAACGTCTTGACAGCAACAGATGCCTTGGGACACATAGTTGCCTATACCTATGACGCCCTCAACCGCCTGCATACGAAAATTCTGCCCGGAAACAAAGTAACAACCCAGACCTATGATCAAGCCGGGAACCTGGAAACAGTAACAGATGCCAACGGCAATACCACTGCCTATACCTATGATGAACTAAACCGGGTTATCTGCGTGACCGATGCTTTGGGAAACAGCACCCTGAGCACCTATGATGCCGTGGGCAACCGGACGCAGCTGACAGACGCCAAGGGCAAGACTACAGTCTACCTCTATGACGAGCGGAACCGGCTGCAGTCGGTTACCGATCCGCTGCAGCATACAACCGGCTACAGCTATGACGCTAATAACAACCTCCTGCAGATCACCGACGCCAGGGGCAATATAACAACCTATGAATACGATGAACTGGACCGGACCACCAAGGTAACCGACCCGTTGAACCGGGCAAAGAGCTTTACCTATGATGCCAACGGCAATAAGGCCGGTGAAACCGATGCCGGGAACCAGACAACCCAATATGTCTATGACCCCCAAAACCGTTTGCAGCAGGTAAACCGCTCCAACGGCCAGAATATCACCTATACCTATGACCAGGCCGGCAACCGCACATCAATGACAGACCCCAGCGGAGCCACAAACTACGAATATGACGCCCTCAACCGGCCGGTAAAAATCTCATACCAGCGGAATAGCCTGGATGTCAATTACAGTTATGACGGGGACGGGAAACGCACCTTAATGACAGTTACCCGCAACAGCCAGGTATTATCCAGTGTACAATACAACTATAACGAACTGGACCAACTGGTCCAGTTAAAGGATAAGGAAAACCGGACCTTTACCTTCAGCTATGATGATACCGGCAACGTAACCCGGGTTAACTATCCGAACGGAACGCAGGCGGTCTTCACCTATGATGCCGCCAACCGGGTCACAGCCATTGACAATAGCCGGACAGCCGGCGGCAGCCTGCGCAGTTATCAGTATACCTATGATGAGAACGGCCGGCGGACCCGGATGGTCACAGACGGAACAGATATCACAGATTACGTTTATGACAACCAGGGGCAATTAACCCGGCTCAGCGATCAAAGAGGACAGTTTGATTTTGTCTACGACGAAGCAGGCAACCGGACCCGGATGGTCAAAACAACCGGGGAGGGCAGCGCCTATATCGACTATCTCTATGATGCCGCTAATGAACTGCTCGCTGCCGGCAGCCTGACCTTTGCCTATGATGCCAACGGCAACAGGATCAGCAAGACAGGACCTGAGGGAACCGTTACCTACCAGTATGATTTCAATAATATGCTGACCGGGATCACAACCCCCACCGCCCGGGTATCTTATGTCTACGACGGGGACAAACGCAAGGTAGCCAGGACCAGTACCGTTTCCGGCAGCAGTTATTACCTGTTTGATGGCAATACAGCCATAATGGAAGGCCCGACGGCAGATCTGAACAATGCCACCTGTTATCTTGAAGGAATCGGAGGCCTGCTGGCGAAGATAACGCCGGAAGGAATAGTAGCCTGCTACTATCATGATGCCCTGGGAAATACCAGAGCAATGGCCGACGGCCTGGGCAATCTGACCGATACCTATGGCTATGATGCCTGGGGCGCTGTCATGGAGCACAGCGGCAGCGGCAATGAAAAGTATGCCTTTGTCGGGAAATACGGGGTCAGCGCCGAAGCGGACGACGGTTTGCTGATGATGGGCCTGCGCTTCTACGATCCGCTCACAGGTGTGTTCCTGCAAAAGGACCCGTTCCCGGGATATCTGGAAGACCCGACCCTGCTCCACCCCTATATGTATACCCGGAACGACCCTGTAAACAGGATCGACCCCACCGGGGAAAGCTGGCTGAGCGACGGCCTGGACTGGCTCAAGGAAAGTTTGGCTCCGGCCGGGCGTTGGGTAAACCAGCAGATTGAGTACGCAACACAGAAGGCAGCAGAGGTAGGCCGGGCGGTAATAACGGGAGCAAAGCCTTATGGTCAGTATGCGGTAAACACGTATAGAAAAGCCAAAGAAGGTATTGCAACATTCCAGAAAAAAGTTGAGAAGAAAGTTACGGAGGGAGCACAGCTCAAGAGGAGTAATGCCAGACTGTAAGATAAAAGTCCCGGGACCAAGATTCTGGACGGGGTACAGCTGACTCTGGACTTAGCGGGATTCGTTCCTGTATTTGGGGAGCCTCTCGATGGCGTCAATGCACTCATTTACCTGGCGAGAGGTGACACAACAAATGCAATGCTTTCCGGAATGGCCTGCCTGCCATTTATTGGCGCCATGGCAACAGGCGGCAAGCTGATCAACAAAGCTGAAAAACTTGCAAAAGTTTCAAGAGTGATAGACAAAACAGATGACGTATCTGATATAGTAACGATTACGAGAGTAAGTGAAGCTGCAGATGATGTTGCAAAGATTACGGGTACTGGTGGAGTCAAAAAGGCTGCACATACTATGACAGACTATGATTTCTTACAGAGAATTGCCACAAAAGCAGAATCAACAGGTGTTCATCTTGGAAAAGGTGCATCTGGAACTGGCCCTCTGCAGGGAACTTGGAAACACAATTATGCAAAACGAGTACTTGATAGATATCAGAGTATGACTGGGCAAAAAATACATCTTTTAACAGAAGAAACTTATTTGAATGGAGCGGTAGAAAAATATGGTAAACTGGGAAGTTCTAGACCTGATGTATTTGACCCATTAACAGGTACAATATATGATTATAAATTTGTTAAGAACACTGGTAATGGATTATCTTCTGCTCAAATGAACAAGAATTTAAGAAATGTACCAGGTCTTACTAGTCAGTTTGAGATTAATCCATAAAAGATTATTAAAATCTATAAGTAAAAAATATATTGAACTGGAGATTAATTTATGAAATATGATGCGAAGTTAAAAAAAATAATAACTAAGGAATGGGGAAATGAGTTCCCAACTCTAACAATTTTAAAGCCGACTCGTTTGATTAGGCGTAATGGGCCTATTCTTGTTGGTATTTGTCTTGATAGAGAAAGTAACCCAGAAGTCTATAAGCCTATAGTTCACATTCATAATTTATGTTATATTGACTCAGATATTTCTATTAGCTTAGCTGGGTATGTGCTTAGTGATAAGGGACTACCCACAGTTGTTAAGTTAAAGTATCATTCTGAGACTTTTTTGCATTTTGTACAAAAAATAAAATTAGATTACCCATTTACAGATAAGTCTGAAATGAGTTTTAATGATATTGTTGTTGCAACACAAAAATATGTTACTGGAAGAACAGCTCCATACCAACATAAGCCTTATAATGATTTAATTACCATTGCTGCTTATCTAGGAAAAAAAGAATATGCTTTAGAGTCACTTGAAAATTTTTCAGCAATCATATCGGAATGGCCTGATAGAGCTTTTAATATTATTGGAAGTGTTGATAAATGGCGTAATAGTTTGTTGGAGTTAATTGATAATACAGACAAACTTCGTGAAACTGTAGACCAAGAAATTGTAAAGCATAAACTTGTGAAATTTATGGATAATGGACTAATATGGCCAGAAAAGCCACTGAATTTATGGGAAATGCCGTGTAAACCAATGTTTGCATAGAAATAATTTTGGTAAGTATGGAACGACATTTGACCAGTTGGAATAGCTGGGGCTTTAAGAGTTATTTTCCGATGTAACAATTGGTACGAAAGTTCAAGGAAGTAAAATTATAGGCTGACTGAAAGCATAAAATTACTGGGGATTGGAATTTATAAGAAATACCAGTCCTCATTTTTGTATTAAAAAGGGGGCTGTGTTTTCATACAGCTACCATGTTTCACTGGACCTTATCACTTATATGGAGCCTAAAGAAGCAAACGTCTATGCAGATTATCTCTACATAGCCATAATGGAAGGCCCGACGGCAGATCTGAACAATGCCACCTGTTATCTTGAAGGAATCGGAGGCCTGCTGGCGAAGATAACGCCGGAAGGAATAGTAGCCTGCTACTATCATGATGCCCTGGGAAATACCGGAGCAATGGCCGACGGCCTGGGCAATCTAACCGACACGCAAAGTAGGCGTGAGTCGCCTTACTTCGTTAGAAGCAGGTAGCACTCACGCCTCTTTCCAAACCGGACAGGGGTCTTTCGACACATCCAGCTTTCACCCAGGCTTAACATTCCGGTAAGATAGGCAAATCTTAGTTCGTGTAAAGAAACTTAATTTTTCAGTGGGTATTTTGCCAGACTACTTAGTAGGCGATTAAGATTCCTATTGGCATCCAGTTTAGAGCGTTCCGCAGTCAGATACGGATTAAGCTGGGGGTGGCCTTTAATGTACTGGATGGGATAAAACCGCAGAGCCTGGAGCATCCAAGCCTTTTGTTTTACTTCCGACCAAGTACCAAAGTTAATGCCCTTATGGCGGCGGTTCATTTTGAAAACATCCTGGCTGTAGGTATAATAATGTTGTTTTAAAACTTTTTCCGTAGAGTATCTGCTGCTGCCATAAATGAGCCGCTTTGCTCATCGTAAGACATGCCACCATATGAAGAAGTCCAGCTTCCGAAAGATGCGTTTGCTGTATACCCGACGGTAATATTCTGCAAAACCTCTGAGCGCGTAGTTAAGTTTCATAATCCCCAGATCCAAATCCATAGCAAAGAATGTTTTGGTGATTTCTCTGACCTTGTCCCGCAGTTTGCGGAGAGCTTTTAAGGTTGGCTTGACATGAACCGCGTCCCGGTATTTCCTGATATTAAAACCAAGGAAATCAACCCCCTTTTCGACCGGAGTGATGAGAGTTTTCTCCTCTGACAGCTCTAACTTGAGGGTTTCCAGGAGAAATTCCGTTACCTCCAGTTTGACAAGTTCCGCCTGCTCCCGTGTGCCTTTGATAAGAATGCACCAATCATCGGCGTAGCGGCAGATAAAGATCTTAAGAGGAGCCTTTTTCCTGCGGTATGGATCAAGATCCTCATAACGACTGGAAATGAGCTTGTCTAGTTCATGCAGGTAGATATTTGCCAAAAGAGGGGATAGGATTCCCCCGGGAGGCGTGCCCAACTCCGTTCTCAATAGCTCAAGCTCCTCCAAAACTCCGGCTTTGAGCATCATGCGAATAAGCTTAAGGATGCGTTTGTCCTTGATATCCTTTTTAAGTAAGGCCATAAGCTTGTCATGGTCAATGCGATCAAAGCACTTCCGAATATCTCCTTCAATCACCCAATTATACCCATGAAGGCTGATCAGGGACTGCACCCGGGCTACCGCATGATGGGTTGACCTAAAGGGTCGGAAGCCATAGGAATGATTATGGAACTTTGCTTCATAGATAGGTTCGAGTATCAGGCGAAGGGCTTCTTGAACTACCCGGTCCTTAATGGTGGGAATTCCAATCGCGCGCTTCTCCGTTGGACTTTTGGGAATGTAGA
>Ga0351926_1075_pt1 | contig 12020 bp, 10 predicted proteins | sample BONcelT113001D10_FD_206837 | JGI IMG/M metagenome (GOLD analysis project Ga0351926, IMG submission 206837) | Enriched cells from coal bed in the Powder River Basin, Montana, United States - BONCAT cells T11 rep2 HSBNCT.T11.300.1.D10 ...
CCTGAGCTTTGGAATCTGTGCCCCCGAAAGGGTTGAACATAGCAAAAGGGTCATCAACAGATTGCTCGGTTATTTTGGTTCCAAAGTTTAGTGACAGTACGGCCGATTTTGGAACGACCGGTTTTGCGCTGCTCGACAGGGTGGCCATTGAGCCGATTACCCCAAGCAGAATAAAAAAACCGAGCACCATTGCAAGGAGTGATCCTATGAATGTGCCGGCTATTATTTTCAAAAAATTTTTCATATGTCCGTTAATTACAGTGTTAATCCAGCAAATTTAGATTAATTAACGGACTTGAGCAAAATCTCTTAGATATGTTTATCTGAGGGAGGCCTTACTGAATATATGTTCGGGAATTGGCTGGTCAAATTTGATAGATATGGTAACAAATTCGGTGCCTTTACCATCTTTAAGCATGTCTTTGTAAACAACTTTTGAAGGGTACCAGCGATTCTGAATTCTTTTTACTTCGGTGAGTTCAACCCTTTTGAGTAGTTGCCCGCTCCGGGCATACATCTCTTGTCTGAGCGGGACATATCTCTCTGCATCAATCCACATTTTTTGTTTATAGTAGGCAATATCGCTAACTATGGCTACAAGTTCCAGAACCAGTACATCTCTTTTTTGCAGAGTATCTTTTCCTGTAAGTGTCACATTGTAGATATCGCTCAGCTTTCTGTCGTCCATCATATCTTCGTAGGAGAGATCAGAGCCCATTACCGATTGCCTTAACAGGTGTCCTGAGATCTGAATTGTTCTGTCTGCCGAAGAGGTGTAGATCCACAGCTGGCCATCCAGTTTGAGCATCTTGGTGCCGGCCTCTGAAGCAGGAGTAAGATATTCGGTAAAAGATTTTTTATCTCCTTCTGTCCAGCTTCTTGAGGTTATTGTTCTGCTAGATCTTCTACCGTGGATAGTCATTGAAGATTCAATAATTCTGTTTTTTGAGGAGAGGTTTTGGTCAACTTTCTCAAGAATCTCTTTACCATTCTGCCCTGTCATTTGCAAGGAGATTAACGCCAATGCAATTATGAGAGTAGTTCTGACAATTGGGCTGTTATTATTTATTATTCTTTTCATTTATTTATAATTTAATCGTAATCTATAAAGGTTCTTGCAAATTATTATAGACTTTATTTATTGATTCAGACTTCTAGTTCGTTAAATAGCTTGGCAGTCTGTCGTTTGTATATGCCGATCCCTGCCAGAGCATTACCCAGCACCATCGAGAAAATTCCCGGTATAAAACCAATGTAGTAGGTTGTAGGAGTAATATGGGTTCTGACAACAGTTGGCATCATCATGGTTGCGTTCTGCATCATGCCGCCCAGATCTATTCCGTGTACATTTATGTAAAAAACTACCGGTAAGGCAATTGCCACTCCTATAATTGAACCGATTGTTCCTATCATGAGGGCTTCATAAAGCAGTGAACGGTAAATGTGTCCTTTGTCCTCTCCCATTGCAAGCCTAACTCCGAATTCGGTGTATCGCCTCAGTCCTCCCAGAAGCCCTCCGTTCCAGAGAACTATTGCCATAGCAGAGACAAATATGAAAATCATAAGTCCGCTTACTGCGCCAGTGTAATCAAGCATTTCTGCCATTCCCGACTGATCTCTCAGGGTGATCATTACTGGGGCAAATTCATCGGATTCACCATTTGAGGCCTCAAGATTCAAGGCATTAAACCTGGTTTTTATCTCCTCTGCGCCCTCAATATTGAAATACCTGTCCGGAAGAAAACCTAAAATCTCTCCGGTTGCTCCCTCCATCCCAAAGGCCCTCTGTGCATCATTTATATCCATAATTACGGCTCCCCTGTCAATTCCTGTAGCTCCGAAAATAATGGTGCCGGATATGGTTAGGTTATAAAAAGCGAAACCACCCTCCATTGTTGAACCAAAGAGTGTAAAGCTCTCACCCGGGTTTATTGAAAATTTCTTTGCCAGCTCCTCTGTGATGAGAACCTCTCCCTCTTTTGATGGCATTACTCCTCTCACTAGCGAGCTTTGAAGGTTGAACCTTTGGGGCTCTTTTGAGTTGCTGCCTAAGAGATCAATTCCCCATCCGATTACCGGACCCTGACCTCGTGTCTCTCCAAGTGAATCGGGGAAATCTGCCAGTGCGCCAAATCTTATACGTTTTACCCAGTCAACACCGGGTTCAAACTCTCTAAGCTGAGTAATGAGAGACTCTGCATCCAGAATCGCAAGGTCGTTGGGAAACTGTTCGGCATCTTTCGCATATGCCTTTGTCATCACCTTTACCTCTCCGGTGTTGAAATTTGCATTCATCTCTATGGATTCACCCATAACTCCGGTTAGCCAGCTGTACAAAAACACTGTTAGCAGTGATCCCGTTGCCACTACTATAATTGGCAGTAAACTTCTGCCTCTGTCTTTAAGTATTCCTTTCAGTAAAAACTTTTTCATTTCGAGTGTTTTTTGAACCGTTAAACCAGTTTGCCTCTAAGTGCGTCTGTTGGCTTCATTTTTGATATTCTTTTTGTAGGCATATAACTTACTATCAATGAAGATAGTACTACAAGAAGAACTGTTGCCATTATCATACCTCCACCATAGTAAGGGGTAATTTTATCTGCAATTGCAACTCCGGCCTGATTTGCGTTTGCCGGCATCGGGATGCCGTTTCTTTGAATCCATAAAAGGAGAGGCATTCCCCACGCCATGCCCACAAGAATCGCAAGAAAAGAGTGTGTTGTTCCTTCAATCGTAAATAGTCTTACAACTCTCATCCTTGTCATACCCAGCGCTATATAGGTTCCTATCTCTTTTTGCCTTCTGAAGATTGACAATATTTGAGTGTCAAATATTGCAAGCAGAGCAATCGCAAGTAAGAGAGATGATATCACCCTTGAACTTCCCTTTTTTGCGGCCATAATATTTGCCAGGTCTTTAAGAAGGGCCTTATCATCTTTATAAATCCATTCGGTATGCTCCGGCAGGTCAGTTGCATTTGGGGAGATTACAGCGTAGGTTGCCTCTCCTGTCATAGAGGTAAGTTCCTGAAGTTTTTCCAGAGGAATCCAGATTTGTCCTGCGTCAATGGTTGGAACGGTTGTCTTGAAAATACCTGTTATTGTAACCTCTCTGGCATCAAATGTTCCGTTTGCATCACGCCATCTTACAAGCACTCTCTCTCCCTCTTTAAGTCGTAGGTTTTGAGCCATTCTGTTTCCGATAATAGCGGGAATATAGTATGGGTCATCTGGGTTATCTTTGAGCAGATGAGATGGTATAGACAATATTTTTTGATTTGGACTCACTCCTTTTAATAAAATATTGACCAATCTTCCACCCGGATATCCGGTGGCTTGTGTAATAAGTACCGGAGTAGCCATTTCTTTCTGTTCGAGGGCTAAAATTCCCTCCTCCATTTTGGAATGGGAGTCTGCGAATGTAAAGGGGTCGTATGGGTTATAATCGGGATGCCAGTATTGACCGGCTCCTGTCTCCCATGCTCTTGTGTCGTTGGTTGCCTGCATATTCCATCCGTCCAGCATTCCGTTATAAAATATTATTATAACAAAGGCAATGGAGAGAACCGTAACATTTAGCCAGGTTCTCAGGCCTGAACCCAAAAGGTTCTTTAGTGCCAATTTAAATTCCAGCATAACACAAATATTTATTTGGTGATAATTTGCTCATCTTTTTCAACCATACCGTCTTTGAGATATATGATTCTGTCCAGATACTGCATCACCTTTTCGTCATGTGTAGAAAAGATAAATGTGGTTTTAAGCTCCTGATTCAAACGTTTCATTGTCTGAACTATATGGTGGGAATTTTTTGAGTCAAGGTTTGCTGAGGGTTCGTCTGCGAGTACGATTTGTGGCTTTTTTACCATTGCCCTGGCAATTGCAACTCTTTGACATTCACCTCCCGAAAGGGTTGAGGGTCTTGAATGGGCTCTATCTGCCAGTCCAACCCACTCAAGTGCCTCCATAACAGCTTTTTTTCTTTTGTCCGAAGGCATTTTCTGGAGTAAAAGGGCAAACTCAACATTGTCAAATACAGAGTAGACAGGCAAAAGATTATAGGTTTGAAAAATAAATCCTATTCCGAAATTTCTCAGAGCAGCTGCCTCCTTGTGAGATAATTGTCCAATATCTTTATTAAGGACAATCGCTTTTCCTTCTGTTGGGATGTCAAGTGAGCCGATAATATTAAGCAGGGTTGTTTTTCCCGATCCGCTTGGACCAACAAGCCCGGCAAATTCACCTTTGCCGAATGAGAGGTTGATTTTGTTTAGTGCTGTAAACTCTGTCTTGCCGGCAGGGAACCTCTTTGTCACATTCTCCAGATTTACTACTTTGTTGTTCATGGATTTATGAATTAAATATTGTCTGTAATTTGTTTTACTTTTTGGTTGAGTGTTTGTGTGTATATACCAACATAAACTGAATTCCGTTTCCGCTATAAAGTGATGTGCCGGTTGAGACTAAAGGAATATCATTATTCATTGGATTGACATACCCCATTACATGGAATGAGAAGTTTTTAATGTTATGTCTCCAGTTTGCAAAGTTGTAGAGACCTCCGTTTTCCCAGTCGTAATACAGTATAAAATTTAAATTATCGGACATACTCAGAGGGTAGCTTGCAGATAGAGCTGAGATATTGGCTCTGTTTGAGAATTTAAATGCTTCTCTGTCAAAAGATATAATAAGATGTTCAAAGATTAAATTAAGCCCGTTACCAATGCCAAATGTATAATCTGCACCTATATTTACCATGTGCTGATTAGTAAGCATTCCAATGTCCTGATTTTTATTAATCCAGGTAGCCTCAAGCCATAACCCGATTGTGATATCAAACTTGGCATCCAGACCTAATCTGTTTTCTGGGATACCATTTAGCTCAGGGAGCAGTCTGAATTCCGTAGAGGATGGAAGCAAATCGGTTTTTCTGTGATGAAAGGTAAGTGCTGCTTCTCCTGATGGCAGTGCTTTTTGAAATCTTCCTCCATATTCCGGGCTCTTTTGTGATGTGATTCCAATATCGAAACCTCTTGATTTGTTGTTGCCGTAAAGTACCCAAAGCCACAGGTTGGAATTATCGGCAAAAAAGTATCTTCCTAATCCTCCCCACACTCCATCAGTAAGTTGAAGCGGATCTCTTGAATCCATGCTGTCGAACCACATTAGTGGCCGAAGCATTGTTGCTGATCCGAAATTTATTTTTTGAAGTCCGATGCGAAGTTCAGATCTGTTTGTTGCTATCTTTCCCCATCCTCTGTATAACTTTATGTCTCCATGCCATCTGCTTAATTCTCCTTTTCTGAAAAAATCAGCGTTTCCGTAAATGTTGGCTGCTGCCTCAAATTCATACCTTAAATTATTCTTCCCTGTAAACTTATCTCCGGCCTCGAAGTTGAATTGTGGTATATATCTCCCGCCTAAAGTGATACTACTCGCGGTTCCTATGTTTGCCACTCCACTTAGCTGACCTTTGTATGAAATGGTTGGATTTTCCGATGCTCCTGATTGTGAATAGGTAATACCCGGCAGCATGGATAATACTAAGGTTAAAACTGTAAAGAGAGTATATATTGTCTGTTTTTTCATTTTGGATTTACATATTATTTGGTGCAATTCCGTATGCCATTATCCTTGTAAGTTCAAGTATTAGCTCTTGAGGGTTTTTGTAAAGACCTGTAAGATATGGGTCGTTAAGCACAGTTGTCATGTTTTTGCTTAACGAAAGTAACAACTCGGGTCTGAAATCTTCCCTGAAAACTCCCCTTTTCTGTGCATCTCTGAATTCGTCAATAACACCCTCCCAGGCCTCCTTGCTTTTGGTCATTACATACATCTGCAGGTTTGACCCCGCCTCATTATAAACATCCTCTATGAACACCTGGCTCATCTCCTGTGTTCCCTCGGCCTTTAGCGCAATTATTCTCTGCATTTTTTCTGATGCAGGGCAGTCAGCTGTAAGTATCTCCCTGAACTTAACCATGCCGTCATCAATCACGTCGTCCATCACCTTTTTTGCTAGCTCAGTTTTGTTTGGAAAGAGCCGGTAAAAGGTCATCTTGCTCACCTTTGCTTTATCGCAAATCTCCTCGACAGAGACCTTTTTGAACCCAAATTTCCAGAAAAGCTCTTTGCCGGCATGTAGAATATGAGCCTCTTTTCTTGATTTTATCTTTTTCTCCATAAACGATTCGGTTGAAATGTATATTACGATATACGGTGCAAAGTTACAAAAAAAGTAATATATGCAAATAAAAGTAACATTAATTTTATCTCATTTTGAAAATAGTTGCCACAATTTCACTTTTATTTATAACTTGTAGACAAATATCTCACTCTAAATCAACGTTGGAACAGTTTTTGAGGGCAAATATTCATCTTGGGCCGGAGGAGAGAGTAACTGAGAATCCGTTAACCTTAATATATATCAGTATGGAATATAGCGGGTGCTGTTTTACAGCCGATGATTCTATTTTGTTAACAGTAACTCTCTTTAAAATCAAATCATATGAAACAAATTCATTGGTCCGGTATCCTTTCTGCAGCTTTAATAATCTTCGTTGCAGCTTCGTGTGGTACAGAAAGTGAAACAAGCCAGGGTGATATTCAAGTTATTGATCTTGCTGCCGCTGTTGGTGGGGGTAAAATTGTGAATATTAGTGACGTTGCAGACGATATTAAATATGTTGCCCTAGAGACAACCGACAGCTCGCTGATAGGAGAACGGGCAAGAGTTCAAATTGTAAACGGCCGTATTTATGTCCTGTCAAGTCAATCACTTTTTTCTTTTGATATTAAGGTTTTTGATATTAATGGTAAATACCTCTACACTTTTAACAGGGTTGGAAGGGGGCCTGAAGAGTATTCTCAAATGTCAGGGATTGAAATAGATAATGTTACAGGTGGTTTTATTGCGTTTGATTTATTCTCTCTTTTATTTAACTCAACAATACAATCAGGATCATTTAAAGAGTACGACAAAGAAGGCAACTACTTAAAAACAATAAATATGCCCGTGATTAAGCATGGAAGGCTCGAATCTGTAAAGAGGTTGAACAGAAATTTGTTTATATCGTCTTTAGGACCCAAAAGTTTTGACCAGGTTAAAATTCATGGAGCAGCATTTAACTCCCAGTCTAATATTTTATTTGAGATCCCACTGGCCTCAATGCCTGATTATGTGCCAAAAGAGACCATAGGACGAAGAGTTATAACAAAGGATGCCGAATGGGAAAAACAATATCACACTTGGTCTCCTTTGATTAAAATTTTCAAAGACGTGGCAAGGTTTATTTATAAATATAATGATACCATTTTTACCCTTAATCAAAATCTAAACTATTATCCCTCTTTTGTCATTAATTACGGCAACTATAGAAACACCTCAACTGATATATATAATACACCAAGAACAAAGAGTGATTTTATAACCATTGACTATTCAACTTTTGTTGAATCTAATCGGTTCATAATGATGAAACTCATGTTGAGAGATTATGCTCACGAGCCTTATGATGAACATATTCAGACAAAAAGAAACGATGTAATGACCCTTAGACGCACTGACTGCTATGGTATGTTCGACAAACAAACGGGTCAATTTAATCTACTCAACCAACCTGTTAAAGGCAAGTTAGGTTTAAGAGAAGATATTAATAATGGCCCTCTTTTTTTTCCTACAGATATATCGGCAGATGACCTTGCTTCAACAGTATACTCAGCTTTACAACTCATTGAACATGCCGAAGTATATGATGTAAAAGGTGATCTGAAAGAGCTTATATCAAAACTGAAAGATAACGACAACCCTGTAATAGCAATTGCAAAATTTAAATAAATCTGTGTATATGAAACTAAATCAATGGTGCAAATTTTTAACTGTAACAGCAATTATCTTTACAGTTATCTCGTGTGGCCCAAATGGTGCTTCTTCAGGTAAAGGGAATATAGATGTTGAATCTGCTGTGGGAAAGGGCAGAATTGTCAACTTAAGCGAAGTCGCCACTGATATACGTTACATTCCTCTTGAAACTACCGCAGAGTCTGTAATCGGAAATGTGTGGAATGTTAAATACAGTAACGGAAAAATTTATATCTCTGATAATAAATATGCAATAAGCATTTTTAAGGATGATGGTATTTTTATTAAAAAATTCTCAAGAGTGGGCAGGGGGCCGGAAGAGTATATAAATCTCATGTCATTTCAGGTAAATGATACAGATGGAGGTATTGAGATTTTAGACAGTTCGGGAAGAATAATCAGGTATGACTCTGATGGTAATTTTATAGAAGTGATTGATAAAATATATTCAAAATCACGTTCCCAGACATTTATAAATATGTCTGATTTTTTTGTATCAAGCTGGTATATAAACAGCCGGTCAGAAGATAAATCTGAAACAGTATATGGTGTAACAGCATACAGAGATACATCTGATATAATTAATGAAAAGACTCTCACTTCATATAGCGGTATGAAAACTCAGCAGATTGACGGAGGGATGATGATATTTATGAGAATTGATCCCCCATCACTAGTAAAATATAAAGATGAATTAAGATTTATGGTGTCGGAGTGCGATACAATTTTTAATATGGACAGCAAAGGTCGGGTTTCGTGCAAATATGTTTTAAATTATGGTAAATATCAAGCTCCTAAAGAACAGAATTTTGATTCTTACACAAATAATGAATCAAATTTCATTACTTTAGCTACAGGTTTCAAAGAGACAGAGAGATATATGCTCTTCGACTTTAATCTGAGGGCGCTTGCACCGGAACCGATTGAACGAGTCTCAAAGGGTAGGGACGGAAAAGAGAGTGTAAGCAAAAATACCAATGTTTATGCGGTTTTTGATAAGAGAAAAGAGAATCTTACTTTTCTCAATCAACCGGAAAAGGGTAAAATGGGATTCAGAGAGGATATTAAAGGGGGCTTACCGTTCTGGCCTAGATTTACAGGCAATCAGGGAGAGCTAATAAATTTCAGAAATGCAATTGATATAATTATTGAGGCAGAAAAGAATCCCGATGATACATTTATGAATGAACTTGCCTCTAAGCTTACCGAAAATGATAACCCTGTGATAATAATAGTAACACCCAAATAAACAGGGATATATGAAAATTTATAGATTTCTGATTATTGTTGCAATAGCATTATTGACAACAAACTCCTGCAAAACTGATGTTGAACTGCAAACAGGAGAAATCAAGATAATTGATCTTGCAGGTGCAGTAGGAGGGGGTAAGGAAGTAAAGATTAGTGAAGTTGCAGACGATATAAAATATGTTGCCCTAGAGACAACCGACAGTTCGCTTATAGGAATGGGAGCAAAAGTTATAACAGGAAATGATCGTATTTATGTCCGTTCCCGAAATTCAACCTTTTATGATTTTAAGGTTTTTGATTTAAATGGAAAATATCTCTTTACTTTCAACAGAACAGGAAGAGGTACGGAAGAGTATTCTGCAATGTCACAAATTGAAATTGACCCTGTTACGGGAGGCTTTATGGTGTTTGACATGATGCCGTTAATAACCAATAATTCATTGTCGTCATGGTTTTTTAAAATGTATGATAAAAACGGGAATTATCTTAAAAACATAGATGTACCTCAAATTAATGATGGTAGACTGGAGTTTGTCAAAAGACTCAATGAAAATCTTTTTGTCTCCTCTGTAGGATCTTCGAGTAAAGAACCGTTAAAGATTCATGGAGCAGCTTTTGACTCGTTATCTAATATAGTTTATGAGATTCCGTTGGCAGCTATTCCTGAGTACGCTACTAAAGAGTCTTATGTTGAATCAATCGGAATTGGAATAACAACCTCTGAGGGAAAAAGGTACTCAACTTACCCCCCTTCAATAAGACCTTTTAAGAATATTGTAAGGTTTGTAAATATTTATAACGACACAATTTTCACTCTTGATCAGAGCCTTAATTACTTCCCGTCTTTTGTCATAAACTATGAAAATTATGCAAACACTTCTCTTGACAGGAGCGGGATTACACATATTAAAGGAAAACATATCACACTTGATCCATTGTCTTATGTAGAGTCCAACCGTTTCATTTTGATGAATTTCATAATGAGAGATTATGCCCATGAACCTTATGATGAATACATTCAGGGCAAGAACAGAGTTGTTACTGTTCCACGAACCAATTGCTACGGTATTTATGACAAACAGACCGGGTTTTTTAATCTTATGAATCAACCTGTTAAGGGCAAATTAGGCTTCAGGGAAGATCTTAAAAATGGACCTCCGTTTATTCCGGCACACATTTCAAAAGATGATTTTGCATCTGCCCTCTTTAGTGCTGTACAAATTATTGAACATGCCGAAGTATATGAGGTAAAAGGTGAGTTAAAAGAGATTGTCTCAAAACTGAAAGATACTGACAACCCTGTAGTGGCAATTGCTAAGTTCAAATAGATTTTATTAATAATTATGACCCAAATGATAAAAAACTGCATTTTGAAAAAATTCATCTGCTATTCTGTTTTTTTGTTGACTTTATCACTTTTTTCCTGTTCATCAAATAAAGGGGAAGTTGGGGCAGAAGGGGTTGAGGTTGTAGATATTGAGGCTTCAATTGACAATTTCTCGATTGTTAAGCTTAGTGATTATGCAAGTGATATAAGGTACATACCTCTTGAAACATCAGACAGCATTCTCATAGGTGGAATTTCACAAGTTATGTATGAACGGGAGACCATTTATATTCTGGATAATTCGGGTAAAATACATCTCTTTGACGAAACAGGTAAATACCGGAAATCATTTTTTAGACAAGGTAGAGGGCCCGGGGAATATTCTGACCCGTTTTCAATAAATGTAAATCCCGATAATGGAGATATTTTTATCCTGGATGCATGGAAAGGGATACTTAGTTATGATAATAATTTCAATTTCTTAAAAATGTACCCCTTCCCTAATAACGGAATAACATCTCCCGGTATTGAAATTATTGGAGAAGAGTTAATTGCCGTAAGTATGGCTTCTTTTATTGATTTTGGATACTCCCTGATTTGTTACGGTAGAGATACTGCCAAAATTATGTATAAAAAAGAGTCAAAACCAACCCATGATCCTTATAAGAGAGCAGTATTAAAATTTTTGCACTATTCAATCTACATGTTAGGTGATCAATTAAGGTATTACAATAGTAATAAGGATAGTGTTTTCTCTCTTTCACAAGATTTTCAGGAAAGAGCGTTATACTATATCAGTCTGGGTAAATTCAGGGAGCCGGAGAACATCTCGTCCGAGGACTATGGTTCAAGCGAACCAAAAATTATAACACCACTAACCTATTTTGAATCTGACAGACTTCTTTTCATGAGTTTTATATTGAGGGGACTTTGCAGAGAACCAATTGAAATGAAGAGTAAAAGCCGTGATGGAACCGAGTCAGTTTCTTACAGTACTGCTGATTATGCAATTTATGACAAACAAAAAAAGGTGGTAAAATTCCTTCTCCATCCCGAGAAGGATATTCATGGTATGGAGGAGGATATTTTGGGAGGCAAGCCATTTTGGCCAAATTTTGTAAATAGTAAAAAGGTTTTTGTCGCCTATGAAAATGCATTAGACCTTATTAATTATTTTGAGAAATATCCACCCAAAACAAAAGAGTTAAAGGAGTTGTCTGCAACACTAAAAGAGGATAGTAATCCTGTAATTATTCTTGCAACTTCAAAATAATTAGCTTAAATTTGATATTCAATTACTTATAATAAAATGGACATTTGTAAAAGAGCATTAATCCTGTTTTTTGCATCTGCAGGAATTTTGGTTAACGCCAATACCAATAGGTTGTACTCTCAAGAGAGATACACACTTACCATGACGCTGGAAGATGTTATCGAAACAGCAACCGAACAATCTCCCAACGCGCTCATTAACAAGCATAATTTTCTTGTGAGCTATTGGCAGAACCGCTCCTATAAGGCATTGTTTCTCCCCTCGTTAAATTTGGCAGCCACTATTGGAAATTACAATCGTTCAATGATT
>Ga0351926_1068_pt1 | contig 12016 bp, 9 predicted proteins | sample BONcelT113001D10_FD_206837 | JGI IMG/M metagenome (GOLD analysis project Ga0351926, IMG submission 206837) | Enriched cells from coal bed in the Powder River Basin, Montana, United States - BONCAT cells T11 rep2 HSBNCT.T11.300.1.D10 ...
ATCACGCTACCGACGGGCGGTCCAGTCCCGCATGCAAAACGAGGAACAACTGCGGATGCTGGAATCCCGGATTCGCCTGGAGTACGATGCCGCCTCCAACGACGCCCGGATTGCCGCGGAACGGATCAAAACAGCCGCGAAAGCCGTAACCCAGGGGGAAGAAAACCTGCGGATCAATAAGGACCGCTACCAGGAACAGGTCGGTACCGCTACCGATGTTATCGATGCCCAGACCCTGCTGACGAAAACAAAAGCCGAATATTTCCGGGCGCTATCCGACCACGAGGTGGCCATAGCCCGAATCAAAAAAGCTAAAGGGGAGCTGTAACCCATTTAATGGAGGTTTTGATGGCAGAGGAACTCAACACCAGCGACAACACTAACGCACTTGACACCCCCCCTGTGAAGAGGGCAGGAAACGGCAAAAGGAACCGGGCAGCGATCATCCTGTTGCTTCTGTTTCTTGCGGCCTGCTTTTTTGGCCTGCGGCTCTGGGTCAAGAGCAAGACCCATGTGGGAACCGATAACGCATTTATCGAATCCCACGTGTACACCATCTCATCCCGTGTTCCCGGCAACGTGCTGAAGGTGACGGTACGAGACAACCAGTTTGTCAAGAAGGGCGACCTTCTCGTGGAACTCGACGAGGTCGACTTCCAGCTCAGGGTCAGGAACGCAACCGCGCAACTGGATATTGCCAAGAATGAAACTTCGAGCACCTATGCACAGGCGGATGCCGCCAGGGCGGCGCTCAATTCTGATCAGGCGAAACTGGAACAGGCAGAGCTGGATCTGCAAAGAGGAAAGGCACTCTACCAGAAAGAGGTTATTGCAAAAGAACAGCTCGACCGGCTTGAAACCGCCCGAAAAATCGCGGCGGCAAAGCTGGCCGAAACCGAAGGCTCGGTACGCAGGGCTCTTGCCCTCCTCGGCCTGACCGGGACCGGAGCGAAAGATGCCATGATTTCCCGAAAAGCGGCCGAACTTGATGAAAACAAACGGAACCTGGCCCATACTAAAATCTATGCGCCGGCTGACGGGTTCATCACGAAAAAGTCAGTGGAAACCGGAAACAACGTTCAGTCCGGCCAACCGCTTTTAGCCCTTGTTGCCTTGGACGGAGCCTGGGTGACGGCCAATTACAAGGAACGTCAGCTGACCTATGTTCGGCCGGGTCAGAAGGTCGAGATCAGGGTTGACACCTACCCCGGGGTAACCTTCACCGGAAAAGTGGACAGCATAATGGCAGGGACAGGAGCCGCCTTTTCGCTGCTTCCGCCGGAAAACGCAACCGGTAACTATGTCAAGGTTGTCCAGAGGATTCCGGTGAAAATCCTGATCGATCCGTCGAGCGATCCGAAACACCTGCTGCGGGTCGGCATGAGTGTCGTTCCGACCATCCTCACGGAAAGGAAACTGTTCGACATTCTGCAGGACCCGTTCCGCTAAGCGATTAACGTGAGACGTGAGACGTGAGAAGTAAGAGGTGAGAGGTGAGACGGATCTCTCACCGGTTTTCACCATCCGGAAATAATAAGGCTCCATGGAAAACACCACGCGGAACATAAACAAGTGGCTTATCACCCTTACCGTGATGATCCCGACCTTCATGGAGATTGTTGACACGTCAGTGGCCAACGTGGCTCTCCCGCACATGCAGGGAAGCCTCAATGCCGGCACTGACGAGATCACCTGGGTTCTCACCTCCTACCTGGTAAGCAATGCTGTCGTGCTCCCGATGACCGGCTGGTTCGCCCGTCTCTTCGGCAGAAAACGTTTTCTCATCAGCTGCATTACCCTCTTCACCCTCTCTTCCTTTCTCTGCGGAGCCGCCCCGACCCTGGCTGCTCTCATTTTTTTCCGGGTTGTGCAGGGCGCGGCCGGCGGGGCCTTAATCCCCATCAGCCAGGCGATCCTGATGGAGACCTTCCCGCCGTGGCAGCAGGGGATGGCCATGGCAATCTTCGGCGTCGGCGCCATGTTCGGTCCAATTATCGGACCCACCCTCGGCGGCTGGATCACCGACAACATGAACTGGCGCTGGATTTTCTACATCAACATCCCGGTCGGCATCTTCGCTGTAATCATGGCAAAGTTTTTTATTTTTGACCCATCCTACCTGAAGCGGGTCAAAATGAAGATCGACTACTGGGGGCTGGCCCTCCTGACAATCGGTCTCGGCTCCCTTCAGGTAGTCCTCGACAAAGGACAGCAGGACGACTGGTTCAACTCCTCCTTCATCATCGCCTTTACCGTTGTGACGGTTCTAGCACTGCTGATCCTGCTCTTTGTCGAGCTTTCTCACCCGCACCCGATCGTGAACCTCCGCCTGTTCAAGGATATTTCCTTCTCGTCGGGAAATTTCATCATGTTTATCGTCGGCTTCTGCCTCTACGGCTCCATTGTCATGATCCCCCTCTTTCTGCAGACACTCATGGGCTACAATGCAACAATGGCCGGAATGGTGCTGGCGCCCGGCGGAATCGCCACCCTCGTCGCCATGCCTTTCGTCGGGTTGATCATTCAGCGCTACGACGGCCGCTGGGTAGTCCTTACCGGCCTGATCCTCGGCGCCTACTCCATGTTTATGATGCAGGGATTCACCCTGGAAGCATCCTACTGGGCTTTCGTCTGGCCGCGCGTCATCCTTGGGGTGGCACTGGGCATGATTTTCGTGCCACTGACGACCGTCACTCTCTCCACGATCGCCAAAGAGGAGATGGGAAATGCCACCGGCATTTTCAACCTGCTCAGAAACCTGGGCGGCAGCGTCGGCATCGCCACCGCGGCCACCATGCTCTCCCGCTTTACCCAATTCTACCAGACCGATCTCACCGCCCACGTGAACCCCTTCAATCCCATTACCCAACTCCGGATGGCGGAACTACAGCAGGCAGCCATAGCCAGGGGAGTCGATGCTGTCACCGCCGAGAAAACTGCTTTGGCCATTCTCAACGGCATGGTGCAAAGGCAGGCCGGCATGCTTGCCTACAATTACATCTTCTGGGTAATCGGCATCGCCTTTCTCGTCATCATACCCTTGCTTATCCTGCTAAAAAAACCGAAGGATCACCGACCGGTGGAATTTCACTAAATAAATACTGTGCTACACTGCACAACTCGCTGACCGGCCAGGTCGCGAAAGCCTCATTCTCCCGGCCTGCCCTTCCCTCATGTGACTTTTCATGTCAACCAACCATGACACTCTCCGTTTTGGTAAGTAACTCCCGTGTTCACCCAGAACATGACAAAATAAGACGCAAAAGGAGATACACGATAATGAAAAAGATGAAACTGCTGATCGCCGCGGCCGCTGTTCTGGTTGCTTCTGCAGGACTGGTACAGCTTGCCCCGGCTGAAGATGCACAAGTGAAAGGCCCTCACAGAGGAAACATGGCTTGCGGATATGCCGCCGGCAAACCGATGAATGCAGATTCCCATCTGGCGAAGATGGCCGCCTGTCTCGGACTTTCCGAAGCTCAGAAGGCAAAGATCAAACCGCTCCTTGAGGAAAACTTCAAAGCAAAGCAGGCCGTGCGCGCCGATCAGAACCTGACCCGGGAGCAACGACGGGCAAAAATGCTGGAACTGCGCGGACAACTCCATGACAAAATCAAGCCGATCCTGACTCCGGAACAAAACAGACAGTTTGCCGAAATGAAAACAGCAACCGGCCACCACTGGAAAGGGAAAAATGGTTGCAGGAAACATATGGGTCACGGGAAAGCCTACCGGATGGATCCGGACAAGCACCTGACGAGAATGACTGCCTGCATGGGTCTCTCCGCTGATCAGCAGGCGAAGATCAAACCGATCCTTGAGGAAGCCATCAAGGAGAAACAGGCCGTGCGTGCCGACCAGAACCTGACCAGGGAACAACGACGGGCAAAAATGCAGCAACTGCGCGGACAAATGCAGGAGAAAGTCAAGCCACTCCTGACCGCTGAACAGTTGAAAAAATTTGACACCTGTAAGGGTCCCGCGGCAAAGCAGCCAAAGGGTGGAAACTGTCCTTTAGTGAAATAATGCGGTCCCGTCAGTCACCATCATCAGGGATCTTAACAAAACAAGCCCGTTCTGCGGGCTTTTTTTGTACCCAGAATTTACTTGCCCAATCCGTTAAAAGGGTGTATCCATGTGAATTTTTACTACCAGGAAGGAGCACTCTATGGGAATTCTCTCGAACACGGTCAGCATCTGCCAGTTCAAGGTTGTCGGGGAAATCCCCGATATTGATACCTTCGCCTGGGTTTCCGAGCGACTGACAAGGAACGGCTTTGTCCCCATCGACGTAGGTACCGAGGAACTTTCCGTTGGCTGGGTTGCGCCGGATGACCACCGCATAAACGACTTTAGTGTCCCGTCGGCTTTCTGGCGTGACAAGTACCTTTTCTTTACCCTGCGTCAGGACAAGCGGAGCATTCCGGCAGCCCTGCTGAAGGCCTACCAGAAAGTTGCCGAAGAAGAGTTCCTCTTCGACAATCCCGGCTTTACCCGGGTGCCGAAACAGAAGAGAGAGGAGCTGAAGGAGTCCGTCCGCATCTCTCTGCTCGCACGGACGCTACCGGTCCCGTCAACCTGTGATGCAGTATGGGATACCCGGAGCAACACTCTCTCCATCGCATCGATCAGCGCAAAAACGGTTGAGCTCTTCGACAATCTTTTCAAAAAAACCTTCGAAAATTTCCGGCTGGTCGCGATCCATCCATTCTCCCGGGCCGAGGATGTTATCCCGCCCGAACTCTCCGAGCCATTGCAGAAGGCCAACAGGGCCGGGTCGGAGGCAGTTCTCGATTTGATTCGCAGCAACCAATGGATCGGAACTGACTTTTTCCTCTGGGTCACCTACCGAACACTGAACGAGTCGGGAGAATACCGGCTTGTCCGGCCGGGTCCGGCCAACGTTGGAGAATCATTCACGGCCTACGTGAACGATCGCATGGTTCTCTGCGGATCCGGAGACGACGGCGCACAGAAAATTACCATCTCAGGTCCCCAGGACCGGTTTGGTGAAGTCCGCCTGGCCCTCAGCAACGGCAAGATGATCACCGAGGCAATCATTTACCTGGAAAAGGGAGAACACATCTGGAAGATGACGCTGAAAGGCGAAATGTTCCAGTTTGCCTCTTTCAAAACGCCGAAAGTGCAGGAAGAGCGCGATTCCGGCGTTGACGAGGCCAGCGAAAAGGAAGCGCTCTTTTTCGAAAAAATGTACGTTATGGAAGTAGGACTCCAGATGTTTGACAGCCTCTTTGCCGCCTTTCTCTCGGCACGCCTGGGACAGGGCTGGGGAGAAGAGTTACAGAAGATCGAAGCCTGGCTGGTCGAGCAATAAGCAGAGAGAAAAAGCCCGCTACGCGGGCTTTTTCTTTTCCTCCGTGCAACTGCGGGTTGACGAACAGCCTAAAATCAGAGAAGATCGTATCATTAAAAACGTGATATCCGATATCTTCCGGAGGGTTCATGTCTACACAAGTATCACCGATTCTTGTCGGCAAGGGTACAGAAGAGCTTTTCCTTTCTCCCCGAATGGCGAACCGCCACGGTCTGATAGCCGGTGCCACCGGCACCGGCAAGACAGTGACCTTGCGGGTTCTTGCCGAGCAGTTCAGTGCCAGGGGAATTCCGGTCTTCATGGCAGACATCAAGGGAGACCTCTCCGGCATGGCGAAACCGGGTGGAGATCATCCAAAGGTGACGGAAAGGGTACGGGAGCTGGGTCTGGAGGATTTCACCTATGGCGGCTTTCCCGTTGTTTTCTGGGACATCTTCGGCGAGCGGGGCCATCCGATCAGGGCTACAATCTCTGAAATGGGTCCCCTGCTCATCTCGCGCATTCTTTCCCTGAATGAAACCCAAAGCGGGGTCATGAGCCTCGTTTTCAAGATTGCCGATGACAACGGGCTCCTCCTGCTGGACATAAAAGATTTGCGGGCGATGGTGCGCTTTGTCGGCGACAATGCTGCACAGTTCAAAACCGAGTACGGCAACATTTCCCCTGCCAGCATCGGTGCCATCCAGCGCAATCTCCTGGTGCTCGAGGAACAGGGCGGTGACTACCTCTTTGGTGAGCCGGCCCTAGATATCATGGACTTCCTGCAGACGGACGCGGATGGCAGGGGTACTGTGAACATCCTCGCTGCCGAGCGACTCATGCAGTCGCCGAAGGTCTATGCCACGTTCCTGCTCTGGCTCCTGGCTGAACTCTTCGAGCAACTTCCCGAGGTTGGCGACCCGGCAAAACCAAAAATCGTATTCTTCTTCGATGAGGCGCACCTCCTTTTCGAAGATCTCTCCCAGGTACTGGAAGACCGGATCGAACAGGTTGTGCGCCTGATCCGTTCCAAAGGGGTCGGGGTCTATTTCGTCACCCAGAATCCCCTGGACATCCCTGACGAGGTGCTCGGACAACTGGGCAACCGGGTACAGCATGCCCTGCGCGCCTTCACCCCGCGGGATCAGAAAGCCGTCCGTGCAGCTGCGCAAACCTTCCGGACCAATCCGAAGCTTGACACGGAAACCGCCATTATGGAACTGGGGGTAGGCGAAGCGCTGGTCTCCCTCTTGGACGAAAAGGGAACTCCCGCCATGGTGGACAGGGCTCTGGTAGTACCACCCCGTAGCAGCCTGACACTTCTGACAGCCGATGAAATTAGTCGAATCGTGCAGAGATCCCTGCTCTTCGGGACCTATGAAAAGACCATAGATCGCGAATCCGCCTATGAAATTTTGAAGAAAAGAGCAGAACTGTCCGCTGCGGAATCGGCGCCTCCTCCTTCACCGGAACGTGTCACCGGCAGGGGACGCTCCGGTCCAGCTGATCTCCTCGGCGCTTTCGCAAAAAGCGCCGCCCATGCCATCGGCAGTCAGGTTGGCCGCCAGATCATACGAGGGGTCCTGGGTTCGATCTTTGGTAGCGGAAAGCAACGGTAACAATCGTGTCGCCACGTTTCGGACAAAGGTACAAGCGATGAACAGGAAAAACAGCGACCATCTGCATCTTCTGCCCCTGAACCTTGTGGCCTCCCTCAAGCTCAAGGCAGCCGGTCAAACCGAATGTCCCGACATCCTTCCGGTTTTTCAGCTCATGGCCTGGGGTCTCGCCAATGGTATCCCTCTGACCCATTGCCGGACCGAGCAGGAACTGGATCGACTTTCCCGTCTTGACGATCAGCAAGAGGCCATGGAGTACCTTGTCCAGGGTGTTCCGGGCGGCCTGTCCGAATTACACCGCAACCTCCTGAGGGTCCCTCCGAAGGCTGCTGCCCACCTGCTGCTGGACGTCCTTGACATGCGCCTCAAGGCCGACCCCGGCAATCCCTATCCCATTGAGCCGACAGGAGCTTGACGGACGGCTGCAAATGGGAGAAGATGATTTCCCTGCTCGCAAATTCAACAAGAGGATTTTTGTGTCATTACTAACGCTTCGCTCTATTCAGATCGCATTCGGAGGTCCAGCTCTCTTTGAGGGGCTCAACCTCCAGATTGAGGAAGGGGACCGCCTGTGCCTGCTGGGACGGAATGGAACCGGCAAATCAACCCTGCTGAAGATGATTGCCGGCGATCTGCCTCCCGACAGTGGAGAGATCATCCGTCAACAGGGACTGCGAACGGCCGTTGTTACCCAGGAGTCCCCCCCGAACCTCACGGGAACGGTCTTCAATGTAGTCGCCGGCGGCATGGGCGACGCAGCGGAACTCCTGGCTGAATATCACCATGTGAGTATCCGCCTTGCCACGGAAAAAAGCGACGAACTGCTGAAAACCCTGGAACAGCTGCACAAATCCCTCGAAGACTCCGGCGGATGGAGCCTGCATCAGGAGGTGGAACGTGTTCTCGGTCGGCTCACCCTTGATCCGGAAGCACAATTCACCCAGCTGTCCGGAGGCACAAAGCGTCGCGCTCTTCTGGCCCGAGCCCTGGTATCCCAGCCCGATATTTTGATCCTTGACGAACCGACCAACCACCTGGACATTGACACCATTGTCTGGTTGGAGGATTTTCTCCTCAAGGAAGTTAAAACCTTCCTCTTCGTAACCCACGACCGCGCCTTTGCCCGAAAAATGGCAAACCGTGTCGCAGAACTGGACAAGGGAAGGTTGTATGTCTTTTCCTGTGGCTATGATACGTTCGTCGAGCGCCGGGAGGCACTTCTGGAAGCGGAAATTACCCGACAGGCTTTGTTTGACAAGAAACTTGCCCAGGAAGAGGCCTGGATCAGGCAGGGAATCAAGGCGCGCCGGACCCGTAACGAGGGCCGCGTCCGGGCACTTAAGAAACTGCGGGAGGAGCGGAATTCCAGGAGGGAAAGAATCGGCTCGGTTAAGATGCAGCTGCAGGAAACCGAACGCTCCGGCAATCTGGTGGTGGAAGCGGAGGCCGTCTCCTTCAGCTACGACGGCAAACCGGTCATCAGCAATCTCACCACCACCATCACGCGGGGTGACCGGGTTGGCATCATCGGCCCCAACGGATCGGGCAAAACCACCCTGCTGCGGCTGCTTCTTGGGGAACTGGAACCCCAAAGCGGTGAAATTCGTCTCGGCACCCGCCGGGAGGTCCTGTACTTCGATCAGCTTCGCGAACAGCTGGACCCGGACCAGACCGTGCAGGAAAACGTGGGAGAGGGAAACGATTCCGTTATCATCAACGGCAGGCAACGCCATATCATCGGCTATCTGCAGGACTTCCTTTTTTCCCCGGAAAGGGCACGAAGCCCGGTACGAATCCTGTCAGGCGGTGAGCGAAACCGGCTTCTCCTGGCCAAGCTGTTCACCAAGCCCTCCAATGTCCTGGTCATGGACGAACCGACCAATGACCTGGATGCCGAGACCCTGGACCTTCTCGAAGAACTGCTGTCCGAGTATCCCGGAACCCTTCTGCTGGTGAGCCATGACCGGGAATTCCTCAATAATGTCGTTACCAGCACCATGGTCCTCGGCGAAGGCGGACAGGTCCGCGAGTATGTCGGCGGCTATGATGATTGGCTCCGGCAAGCGACACCCTCCCCCTCCGCTGCCACACCAGCCGCAGCAGTTTCACCGTCAAAGGGAAAAACCCGAAGTGACGCGGATAAACCCCGCAAACTTTCCTTCAAGGAGCAGCGGGAATTGGAGTCTCTGCCGGATCGCATCGCTTCACTGGAGGCGGAGTTGGCATTGCTCCACGAAAAACTTGCCGACCCTGAGTTTTACCGGAATGCCGGAACTGACGTTGCACAGTTCACGGCACAACTCCATGCGGTTGAAAGCGAGCTGGAGGAAGCGTATGCACGCTGGGAGGAGTTGGAAGCACTGCCGGTGTAGCTGAAAAAGTTCTGGTCAAGTCTGGGCAAAAGTTGCTAGTATCGCGCCGGAATGCTCCCGTCCGCTCCCCAAGGGGCCACTTTGACAGCAACCGTTACGACTGATTTCCTGGACTGATTTTCACCAGCCGGAACATCTTTCCGGCAAAACGGGTATCAATCATGAATATTCTCTTCCTTCGCCCCAACCCTGGTAACGAGCAGTTCGGTCTCGGACCCTTTTTCCGGGTAGAACCGCTCGGACTCGAGTACATCGCCGCAGCCCTTTTGCCGCACGGCCACACCGCCACCATAGCCGACCTTCGTTTCCGCCCGGACGCAGCAACCTGGGTCCGGCGCACCCGACCCCGGATCGTCGGCATCTCCTGCCTTCATGCGCTGGAATATGATCAGGTAGTGGCAACGGCCCGGGAAGTACGCAAGGCGTCACCCGAGACATTCATTCTGGTAGGCGGGCATGCAGCCATGGCCTTCAGTTCACCTCTGGAGCAGGCGGAAATCGATGCCATCGCACTCGATGACGGTGAGGCGCTTGTCCCCATGCTGGTTTCCGCCATCGACAGCGGAACCCCGCTTACGGAAGTCCCCGCCCTGCGTCTCAGAACAAAGGAAGGCTGGATCACCACCGGTTCTCCCGAGCAGCGGACGCACCTTGATCTCGTCCCCCTTCCGGCCCGTGACTTGGTAGCCCGGCATCGCTCCGGGTACCATTGCCTGCTCTTCAAACCGGTTTGGCTCATCGAAACAGCCCGTGGCTGCCCTTTCCGCTGTTCCTTCTGCTCCGTGTGGCAAGTCTACGATCGCAGCTATCGGGAGCGAAGCATCGGCGCGGTAGTGGAAGACTTCGCGACTACCGGAGATTCCATCTTCGTCGCCGACGATCTTTTCTGGAACAACCCTGCCCGTAGCCTGGAATTGGCCCAGGCGCTCAAGACGAGGGGGATTCGCAAGAAATGGATTCTTGTGCAAAGCCGGACCGACCTCATCTCCCGCAATTCCGAACTTCTCGAAGCCTGGCGACCGATCGCAAAGGATTTCGATATCTTCCTCGGATTCGAGTACGCCAGCGAACGGGCACTGTCGGACATCAGCAAAGATGCCGGGATCAAGGAAAGCCTGGCTGCGGTCGATGTCGCCCGCTCGCATCGCTACGGCATTAACGGCAATTTCCTCATCGACCCGCAATGGCAGGAAGAGGATTTCCACGAGTTGTGGGATTTCGTCGCGAAACATCGTCTCCAGAGATCGGGTTTCACACTTCTGACCCCGTTACCGGGAACTGACATGTATCAACAGAATGCCTACCGGCTGCAGGGTATCCCGTGGGCGGACTTCGACATGCACCATCTGCTCTGGGAGCCTCAGCTCGGTGCGGAGCGCTTCTGTGAGCTGTATGCCGAAACCTGGCGGCGGTCTATTCTCAATACCGCGGGAGACAAGAAGCTGATTGACTGGCTGCGCCAGGTGAAACCGCTCCAGATACCGTACATGATCAGAGTGCTGCGCCGCACCCAGGCCATGATGAAGCCGGACACCTACCTCCGCGAATACGCTGCGACCCGCGCCCAGCGAGAAACGTCACACAATTGCCGATATTCGTCCTAAAGGGGCACCAATGACTGACTCTTCTACACAACCACACCTCCTTCTGGTGTACCCGTCCACCCATAAACTCGGCTGGGCACGATATTTTCAGCTCCCCTCCCTTTCCCTTAAACAGGTAGCCGCCGCAACTCCGCTCAGCTGGAAAGTGACGCTGGCGGACGAACTGCATGATACCGTGCCCCTTGACGAAAACTTCACCCTGGTCGGAATTACCGCCATGACCCACCAGGCAACGCGTGCCTACGAGATTGCCGATGCTTTCCGCAAAAGGGGAATTCCGGTGGTCCTGGGAGGAATACATCCGACGGTGCTCCCCGAAGAAGCCCTCCGCCATGCCGACGCCGTCGTCATCGGCGAAGCCGAACCTGTCTGGGAAACACTCCTGGAGGATCTCCTGCACGGTAAACTTCAGCAAACCTATCGCGCGCCGCTACCGGGCGGAAACCGTCTGACAATCCCCTGGGCCCGGCGCGAGATCTTTGACGGTAAGAGATATCTCACCACCCAAACCCTCCAGGCCAGCCGCGGCTGTCCCTACGACTGCCCCTTTTGCATCGTCACCCCCTACTTCGGGAACAGCTTCCGCTACCGGGATCCTGACGAAATTGCCGCAGAACTCCAGTCGTTCGACAAAAAACTTACCGTTTTTCTTGATGACAATATCCTTGGCGACCCGGAAAGAGCCAAGCCGATTCTTGAACGGCTTAAGGGGCGCGGACTCCGCTGGGGCGGCCAGGCAAACCTGCGTTTTGCCGAGGACCCGGAACTGGTTCGGCTGGTGGCGGAGTCCGGATGCATCGGCATTTTTGTCGGCATTGAATCAGTAACCGGACTGCACGCAAACCATCCGAAAACAGCCAATGGCTCGTCCCAGGCAGATCTGATTAAAAGAATCCGGGACGCCGGGATAGTCCTGGAGGCTTCCATCATTTTCGGCTTCGACGACCATGACGAGAGCATCTTTGAAAAAACGCTCCGCTTTGTCGAGGAAACCGTCCCCAGCCTTCCCACCTTTCATCTCCTGACGCCCTACCCCGGCACCGCGCTTTTTACCCAATTTGACCAGGAAGATCGCCTCCTTCACAAGGACTGGAAGCGATACAATCA
>Ga0351926_1076_pt1 | contig 11927 bp, 5 predicted proteins | sample BONcelT113001D10_FD_206837 | JGI IMG/M metagenome (GOLD analysis project Ga0351926, IMG submission 206837) | Enriched cells from coal bed in the Powder River Basin, Montana, United States - BONCAT cells T11 rep2 HSBNCT.T11.300.1.D10 ...
ACGATCGTTAGCGGTCGGCGGTCAGCAATAGAACAATAGAACAATAGAACAATAGATCTTATGAAACAACTAATCGAATGCGTGCCTAATTTCAGCGAAGGGCAGGATATGACGATCATCAGGCAGATCACTGATGAGATTGAGCGTGTCGAGGGGGTCAGATTACTGGATGTTGACCCGGGAAAAGCGACCAACCGGACGGTAGTGACCCTAGTGGGTGAGCCGGATGCTGTCGTGGAGGCCGCTTTCCTGGCGGTGAAAAAGGCTTCGGAGATTATTGACATGCGAAATCACAAGGGGGAACATCCCCGTTTCGGTGCAACGGATGTTTGCCCGCTTGTCCCTATCAGGAATATTACAATGGAGGAAGTGGCGGTTTATGCCAGAAAATTAGGAGAAAAGATAGGTAATGAATTGGGTATCCCGGTTTATTGTTATGAGAATGCTGCCTTGTCTGATGACAGAAGAAACCTGGCCAACTGCCGTTCGGGTGAATATGAAGGGTTGCCGGAAAAATTGAAAGACCCGGTATGGAAACCGGATTATGGCCCGTCAGAATTTAACGAAAAAGTGGCCATGACTGGGGCTACAGCGGTAGGAGCGAGGGATTTCCTGGTGGCCTATAATGTTAACCTTAATACTACTTCAACACGGCGGGCGAACGCCATAGCTTTTGATATCAGAGAGAAAGGACGGCCATTGCGAGAAGGCAATCCCATTACGGGAAAAATAAAAAAAGACGAAAACGGCCATGATATTTATCTGCCCGGATCGCTTAAGGCGTGTAAAGCAATAGGCTGGTATATTGAGGAGTATGGTATTGCACAGATTTCGATTAACCTGACTAATATCAGCATTACGCCTGTGCATATTGCTTTTGAGGAAGCTTTGAAAAAGGCGCAGGAAAGAGGAATAAGGGTAACGGGATCAGAACTTGTCGGGCTGATTCCGCTCAAAGCTATGATCGAAGCTGGGAAGTACTTTCTGCGCAAGCAAAACCGTTCGGTTGGGGTCAGTGAAAAAGAACTGGTGAAGATTGCTGTTAAATCTTTGGGACTCGACGACTTAAAGCCGTTCAACCCGAAAGAAAAAATTATCGAATATTTATTGGAAGAGCCTGGAGATAAAAAGCTTGTGAGTTTAACCGTTGAAGGGTTTTCGGATGAAACCGCTTCCGAATCACCTGCCCCGGGAGGAGGGTCGGTTGCTGCACTTGTTGGGGCACTTGGCGTGTCGCTGGGAACAATGGTGGCTAACCTGTCTTCTCACAAAGCGGGCTGGGATGATAAATGGGAAATTTTTTCCCATTGGGCTGAGAAAGGACAGTATTACAAGGATGAATTAATCTTCCTGGTGGATGAAGATACACGGGCTTTTAACAGGATCATGGATGCTTTCAGTCTTCCAAAAGGATCGGATGAGGAAAAAAAGAACAGAAAAGCATCTATCCAGGAAGCGTCGAAATATGCCATCAAGGTCCCTTTTCGCGTGATGAAGACTTCCCTGGAGTCAATGCAGGTGATGAAAGCGATGGCGGAAATTGGAATGGAAGCCTCAGCCTCCGACGTGGGAGTGGGTGCGCTATGTGCAAGGACTGCCGTCATGGGTGCTTACCTGAATGTAAAAATCAACGCTGCCGGACTGGAAGATAAAGTTTTTGCTGAAGAGATGCTCAGGCAAGGGCTGGAAATTGTGGAAAAGTCACAGAAGTTTGAAAATGAGATAATTGAAATCATAGATAATAAAATTTCCACGCCAGCTAAAGGTTAACCTATCCGACTGGCGAGACCTCCATCAATAGTATTTTTGGTTTACTCCCAGAATAAAAAACTTACAGTCCTCTGGCATTTTTTTATTTAGCTGCTGCATTGGACTTGTGATACCTTTTACCCGAAGATTCTTTCTTTAATCTGATTAAAAATTGATTTATTTTCCATTAATCGGTATTACCTTTTTATAAAAAATTGTATTCATTTAGGTTGAAAACGTGGAAAAAGAAGAACCAGGAGGTTCAAAAACATGTTGCATCAGTGACCATATCTAGATTTATTGCATGTTTTGAATACTCATTTAACTAACATTTACTTGTTTATATCTGTTTGATTTTTTGATCATCAGAAGAATTGAATCATATTATACTTGTAAGATAAAAAAATAAAACTAAAACTATGAAAAAATTACTTTTACTAAGTGTCATATTTCTGGTCAGTAGTAGTTTGCTGTTTTCACAGGTTGCTATTAATGCAGATGGGAGCCCACCTGACCCGTCGGCAGGGCTGGATGTTAATTTTCCAAACAAAGGACTTCTGTTGCCCAGGGTTAATTTTCAGGAACGCAGTGGTATACTTAATCCCGCAGAGGGTTTGATCATATACTGTACCGATTGCGGGCCTGAATCCACCGGAGCGCTTTCCATATATCAGGGCGGGGCCTGGAGGAATTTCAATCTTGACTGTGCAACACCAAATAAACCCGTTGCAGGGCCTCATGATACTTACTTAACCCAGATCGTCTGGAACTGGGAGGAAGTCCCGATTGCAAACGGTTATAAATGGAATACCGTTAACGATTACGGTACAGCCACCGAATTGGAAACAGCAACCTCGGTTACTGAAAGTGGCCTGACTTGCTGGACTGAATATACAAGGTACTTATGGGCATATAATGGCTGTGGGCCATCACCGGTCACGCTTTTAACAGCGTCCACTGATATGGTGCCATTCTCACCTGCACCAACACCTGCATTCCAACTGCCAACAGCCTATGATATGACATGGAGCTGGTTCCAGGTTAGTGGTGCATTGGGGTACAGGTGGAACACTGTTAATGATCCCAATACTGCAATAAACATTCCTGCCGGCACATTAGTTTATTATGAATCGGGATTGAATTGCCTTACTTCGTATACAAGGTATTTATGGTCTTATGGCGAGTGTGGCATTTCGTCTGTAACCATTTTGTCCCAGTCCACACTTAGTGATCCTCCGGCTACACCGCTGGCAGGCACTCATGTGCCTTCAGTGGATCAGATAATCTGGAATTGGCAGCCTGTGGCCGGTGCCGATGGTTACAAATGGAATACCAATAACAATTACGGCACTGCAGAGGATATGGAAACGGTTACATCAATGACTGAATCTGAGCTTACCTGCAATACATCGCATACTTCTTACGTATGGGCTTATAGCGACTGCGGCGTTTCAACGCCTGTGGAATTATCACAATCCACTTCTCTTGACCCGCCTGATGCGCCGGTAGCCGCTACTCATGCATCTGCTGCTGAACAAATTGTCTGGAACTGGAGCCCGGTTGACGGTGCCACAGGGTATAAGTGGAATGATACCGATGATTACGAAACAGCAGAAGATAATGGCGCAGCGACGACCTGGGAACAGACCGGCCTGACATGCAACACCCCTTACACCAGTTATGTCTGGGCTTACAGTCTCTGCGGCGTTTCAGAGTCGACAGAACTCACACAAACTACTTCACTTGATCCACCTGATTCACCAGTTGCCGGCACTCATGTTGCATCACCCGGAGAGATTACCTGGAACTGGAGTCCGGTAGGCGATGCCACCGGTTACAAGTGGAATGATACGGATGATTATGAAACGGCACAGGACAAGGGCACAGCGACGACCTGGGAACAGAGCGACCTGACTTGCAACACCCCTTACACCAGCTATGTCTGGGCTTATAGTTCATGCGGCGTTTCGGAATCAACGGAACTTACTCAGTCCACTTCCCTTGATCCGCCTGATGCCCCGATTGCGGCCACCCACGTGCCTTCACCGACAGAGATAGTCTGGAACTGGAACGCGGTAAGCGGTGCCGACGGATATAAGTGGAATACGGTAGATCAGTATGTGGGAGCAACGAATGTATTTGGCAGCACGTTTATGTCAGAAACAGGCCTGACCTGCGATATGCCATATGTACGTTATGTATGGGCCTACAGTGCCTGTGGCGTTTCAGAATCAACAGAGCTTTCCCAGTCCACTTCTCTTGATCCGCCTGACGCACCCTCAGCCGGAACCCATGTCCCTGATATCACAGGTATAGTCTGGAACTGGAATAGAGTTAGCGACGCAACAGGTTACAAGTGGAATGACACAAATGATTTTGAATCAGCAGAGGAAATGTTTACTGCAACAACATGGGAACAGACCGGCCTTACCTGCTACACTCTCTATACAAGTTATGTATGGGCATATGGTCCTTGTGGCGTTTCAGAAGCAACAGAGCTAAGCCAGTCCACATTACTTGATCCGCCTGATGCACCAACAGCAGCTACTCACGTGCCTTCAGCCGAGCAAATTGTATGGAACTGGAGCCCGGTTGGTGATGCCACCGGATATAAGTGGAATGATGCGGATGATTACGAAACGGCAGAAGACATGTTTACGGCAACAACTTTTGAGCAGACCGGCCTGACATGCTATACCCCTTACACCAGCTATGTGTGGGCTTACAACCTCTGTGGCGTTTCAGAATCAACCGAACTCACACAGACTACTTCGCTTGATCCGCCGGATAGCCCGCTAGCCGGAACACATACGGCCACATCCGTGAGGATCACCTGGAACTGGAATGCTGTCGCTGATGCGACTGGCTATAAATGGAATGATGAAGATGTTTATTCCACAGCGGATGATATGGAAGGTGCGCTAACGATGGTTGAAGATGGACTTACCTGCAACCTGCCTTACACCCGATATGTATGGGCCTATAGCAACTGTGGTGTGTCTGCTTCAACGGAATTGACCATGAGCACTGAAAATGATCAGCCGGATGCACCAACTCCTGCAACCCACATTCCTTCAGCGGAACAGATTGTCTGGAACTGGAATACGGTGACTGGCGCTACGGGTTATAAATGGAGTGTGGAAAATGATTACGGAGAAGCACTTGACCTGGACCTGAATACCACTGTAACCCAGACCAGTCTTACCTGTAACACCGAATACACCATTTATGTCTGGGCATACAACATCTGCGATCATTCAGTTGCGACGCAATTAACAGATACTACTTCACTTGATCCGCCTGACGCCCCGGGTGAAGGTACTCATGTTCCAGCACTGGAAGCGATTACCTGGAACTGGACGTCCGTTACAGATGCGACCGGATATAAATGGAGCACTGTGGACGATTTTGAAAATGCTACTGATGTTGGAGCGGTCACAACATGGGAACAGACCGGTCTTACCTGTAATTCACCTTACACGAGCTATGTATGGGCATATAGTAACTGCGGCAACTCGACGGCGACAACCTTAGAGCAGTCGACATCGGCTAATCCGCCTGCTGCTCCTTCTGCCGGAACGCATACTGCCACAACATCACAGATCACCTGGAACTGGAATACCGTGACAGGTGCAGATGGATATAAGTGGAGCACAACCAATAGCTACGACGGAGCCGTAGACATGGGCACTAACACCTCTACAACCGAAGGCGAACTGATCTGCAATACTGTGTATGAAAGATTTGTCTGGGCTTATGGACCTTGCGGCGTTTCAAATGCTACTTCGCTGACCCAATCCACCACTAATGATTCTCCAGCGCCACCGGCTGAACTAACTCATAGTGCTTCCTCTACCCAGATCGTCTGGAATTGGGGCTCTGTTGTGGGCGCTACAGGTTACAAGTGGAGCTTGACCGATGATTTTAGTGGTGCGGACAATATGGGATTAAATACAAGCAAGACACACTCAGGCCTGGCATGCAATACTTCTTACACCAGCTATGTATGGGCTTATAACAACTGTGGCAATTCCAGTTCAGTCACAATGGATCAATATACCACCAATGAGGCTCCGGAAGCCCCGGTTGCTGGCACAAATGTCGTTTCACATACAGAGATCGTTTGGAACTGGAATCCGGTAGCCGGTGCTGATGGTTATAAATGGAATATTGCCGATAACTTCGACGGGGCAACAGACCTCTCTACAGCCACAACAGTTACACAAACAGGCCTTGAGTGCAGCACATCTTACACGATTTTTGTCTGGTCATACAACGGTTGCGGCGTTTCCTTGACTGCTACATTTACTCAATCAACCTGGGACTGCTGGACTTGCGGAAACCCGTTTGTGAAGAATCACATAGCAGGAAATGTTGCACCAGTAGATAAAACAACTACTTATGGAACTGTTAACAATGTTCCAGGCGAACCGACAAAATGCTGGATAACAAAAAATCTTGGCGCTGACCAACAAGCTTCATCCGTAAACGATGTAAGTGAACTCTCAGCTGGCTGGTACTGGCAATTTAACCGCAAGCAGGGATACAAGCATGATGGTGTTACGAGAACACCCGCAACAACCTGGATAGTAAGCATAACTGAATCTTCAAATTGGACTTCCGCAAATGATCCATGTAATATTGAGCTTGGTGATGCCTGGCGTGTACCCACCCAACTTGAATGGTATAATGTTGATAACACAGGCGGCTGGTTATCTTCGACGAATGCATATGCCTCTCTTTTAAAATTACATACTGCCGGATATCTTAGCGAAAGCAATGGCTCTCTGATATTGAGGGGTTTTTATGGCAGCTATTGGAGTAGTACTCAATATTCTAATAATGCATATGGCTATCAATTGTTCTTCTTTAGTGGAAATTGCGGTCCTGCTAACTACCTAAAGCCAACTGGTTCATCAGTTCGATGTATTAAGAACCCATAGTGAATTCGTTGTAAAAATTAGGTAATAAAACTTTAACTGGTTATTAAGTGATTTATAAGGGGAGTCATCGGTGTAGGTTCCGATGACTCCCTTTATAAAAAAATTGATTAATTTTACATCCTTTAGCATAGCATTTCATAATGAAAACTTTATATACTATTATCCTACTTATATTTCTTGGATACTTTGATTTATACTCCCAGGTTGGCATAAGCACTGGGGAAGCACAGCCTGATCCTTCTGCTATATTGGATGTCAATTCTACATCGAAAGGATTCTTGCTTCCTCGTATGACGTATGATGAACGCAATGCAATTGTCAACCCGGCAGAAGGGCTGATCGTATTTTGTACAGATTGTGGCCTGGATGCCACAGGAACTCTTTGTGTTTTTACTGGTTCAGTTTGGTATACTTTTAATCTCTGTAAAATCAATGCACCCGACCCAGATAATAACTTAGCATTCCCACCTACTATAATTTGGAAATGGAATTCTGTTTCTGATGCGACCGGTTATAAGTGGAGCAATTCAAATGATTTATTATCTGCCATTGATATGGGAAGCGATACATTAAAGATAGAATCTGGAATTACCATTGATACTCTTTATACAAGATATGTCTGGGCATACAATGATTGCGGGTACTCTACATCAGTTTCATTGACACAGTCCACTAACGATAGCTGGGTTTGTGGAGACACTGTTTCTATTAGCCATATTGCAGGTGTTGTAGCCCCTGTTAACAAAACGGTAGCCTATAATACAGTTAGTAATATACCAGGCGAACCGACAAAATGCTGGATAACAAAAAATCTTGGCGCTGACCAACAAGCTTCATCCGTAAACGATGTAAGTGAACTCTCAGCTGGCTGGTACTGGCAATTTAACCGCAAGCAGGGATACAAGCATGATGGTGTTACGAGAACACCCGCAACAACCTGGATAGTAAGCATAACTGAATCTTCAAATTGGACTTCCGCAAATGATCCATGTAATATTGAGCTTGGTGATGCCTGGCGTGTACCCACCCAACTTGAATGGTATAATGTTGATAACACAGGCGGCTGGTTATCTTCGACGAATGCATATGCCTCTCTTTTAAAATTACATACTGCCGGATATCTTAGCGAAAGCAATGGCTCTCTGATATTGAGGGGTTTTTATGGCAGCTATTGGAGTAGTACTCAATATTCTAATAATGCATATGGCTATCAATTGTTCTTCTTTAGTGGAAATTGCGGTCCTGCTAACTACCTAAAGCCAACTGGTTCATCAGTTCGATGTATTAAGAACCCATAGTGAATTCGTTGTAAAAATTAGGTAATAAAACTTTAACTGGTTATTAAGTGATTTATAAGGGGAGTCATCGGTGTAGGTTCCGATGACTCCCTTTATAAAAAAATTGATTAATTTTACATCCTTTAGCATAGCATTTCATAATGAAAACTTTATATACTATTATCCTACTTATATTTCTTGGATACTTTGATTTATACTCCCAGGTTGGCATAAGCACTGGGGAAGCACAGCCTGATCCTTCTGCTATATTGGATGTCAATTCTACATCGAAAGGATTCTTGCTTCCTCGTATGACGTATGATGAACGCAATGCAATTGTCAACCCGGCAGAAGGGCTGATCGTATTTTGTACAGATTGTGGCCTGGATGCCACAGGAACTCTTTGTGTTTTTACTGGTTCAGTTTGGTATACTTTTAATCTCTGTAAAATCAATGCACCCGACCCAGATAATAACTTAGCATTCCCACCTACTATAATTTGGAAATGGAATTCTGTTTCTGATGCGACCGGTTATAAGTGGAGCAATTCAAATGATTTATTATCTGCCATTGATATGGGAAGCGATACATTAAAGATAGAATCTGGAATTACCATTGATACTCTTTATACAAGATATGTCTGGGCATACAATGATTGCGGGTACTCTACATCAGTTTCATTGACACAGTCCACTAACGATAGCTGGGTTTGTGGAGACACTGTTTCTATTAGCCATATTGCAGGTGTTGTAGCCCCTGTTAACAAAACGGTAGCCTATAATACAGTTAGTAATATACCTGGTGAGCCTTCGAAATGTTGGATTATGAGTAATTATTGGTGCCGATAGACAAGCGCTATCTAAGAATGACGCTACTGAAACCTCAGCAGGTTGGCACTGGCAGTTTAACCGTTTACAGGGTTTTAAACATGATGGTACTACAAGGATACCTAATAGTGCATGGCTGATCAATATAACTGAAGCTTCTAATTGGGTTGCATTAAATGATCCATGCATTCATGAGCTGGGTAGTGGTTGGCGTATCCCATCTTCAACTGAATGGTATAATGTTGATTTAATTGGAATATGGGTTGACTGGAACAGCACTTGGAATTCAAATTTAAAATTGCATGCCGCAGGATATATCGATGCCAGCAATGGAGCTATTACTCTTAGAGGAACTTATGGGGGTTATTGGAGCCAAATACAACATAATAACAATACATCAGGTTATTGCCTGTTCTTCTTCAGCAGCGGTAGTAGTTTAAGCACATATCCAAAAGCAACCGGTTATACTTGGCGCTGTATCAGTGACTGAGAATTTCAGAAGAGATTTTATCAAAGTTTCCGACTTTCTATTATCTGAGTATCCTGTTTTACAGAGCTGGATGCCTGCAATTTTTCTTCCAGAAAATCCCTCAGTGTTGACGGCTCGACACTTCTGATCAACTCGCCGCTTTCAGCATAGGAAATCTTACCGGTCTGCTCAGAAACCAGGATGGCTATTGCGTCACTTTGTTCGGTGACCCCTACAGCGGCCCGGTGCCGTAAACCCAGATTGGTGGTGAGATCGGGACTTTTAGATATCGGAAGTATACATCTTGCAGCGACATGCCCATTACCGATAATACCATAGCCACGCGGTCGAAAGTGCCATCTTTATAAATAGCGCTGAAAATACCAACAATAATGCCGATCAAGCAAGCCAGAAGCATGGCGCTGGCAGCCAGCAAAAGGGTTTTAGGAAAAGCTTCTGCGATAATATCGGTCACCATCCTTTTTGTCTGGTAAGATTTCCGCATATAAGGCTTTTTAAAAACCAGGCTTGAATTTCCTATAGAAATCAATTTTATGCAGGGCGAAAATTTTTCAGGGTCGAGGTACCAGTAATTATCCGGATCATGGTTTTGATGCACAGAAAGAGGCGACAGGTCGTTAAGGAAATTAAAGTATTGCGCAATAAGCGGCTTATCCAGCCCCAGGTCCTTGTGGATCGCTTCCACCGATGAAATATCCGCTCTTTGCCCAAGCATCATCCGGGCCGGGTCGCCGGGAAGGATAGTAAAGAGTACAAATACCAGTGTAATGACGCCTAAAAGCACCAGCAGGCCATACAACATGCGTTTGAATATAAATGCCGGCATAATCAATACTCACCTGGATTCATAAAACTGAAGAGTCTACCTGTCGGTTAACGAGTAGAAATATCTTACAAATCATGAAATTCTTCTTTCAATGTCTCGTATTCAGGCAAATCCCTCCAGTGCCACTTCCCCATCACAACGCCATCTTTCAGCAAAATTACCCCGGGGTTGGCCCTGACCATCATTTTCAGCTCAATATCATCAGCGTGATAAAATTCAATCTCGGGATGGAGTCCCTCCCGGAAGGTTAGTATTTCATCTTCCAGGCTACCGGTCAGCACAACCAAAGAATGGCCGTGATGGGAGATATCCTCATATAGTTTGTCAATTTTAACAAAACCTTTGCGGGAGGAAGCATCAAGGCTGTAGGAAGCAACCAGGAACTGGTACCCCGGGTTATTGACAAACGTTTCGGTATAGTCGTTCCCATCCACATCAAAAATCTTGAGCGAATGGCCTTTCAGCACGCCCGAATCATCTACCCGTTGGTTTGCAAATTCCCATTCAGCGAGCCAGGCGCTGTCGTTCCAGGGGTAATTTGGGGAGAGGTACTCTTTTTCCTCTCCGGTAATTTTATGGCGATAAGTAAGGTAAATTTTGGCTTGCCCCGGGTTATCAGGTGTCAGGTCGGCGCCGGTCTTCCAGCCAAGGAAATCAATCCAGGGGAGATGACGGTACTGGTAAAGCGAAAAATAAGCAAAGGCAGCAAAAATGATGCTCACAGCAATATTATCGATCCTTGGCAGGAACACGGACCTGAATTTGTTCCTGTAAATAAATATTATGGTAACAGGGATCATCAGGGCTATATTTTTATAAAAAGTCTGCCAGTTGGTCAGGATCAGTGCGTCGCCGAAGCAGCCGCAATCCGGCACCGGGTTATAAATAGCATCATTAAGTGTAAGTACAGTAAAGAATAGCATCATTAAGAACAATGGCCATGAAAGGTACTTAAGCCGCAGGTTCAGCAAAAGCGCAACCCCCAGGGTAAATTCAACGGTACAAAGAAAAATGGACAGAAAAAGAGAAAACGGGAGGGCCCACTCTGTGCCAAAGGCGATGAAGTAATCTTCCATCCGGTAGGCCGTACCGAGTGGATCAACGCCTTTCACAAATCCTGAAAACAGAAAAACGAGGGCGACGAGTAATCGAGAGATATTTGCAGCAACTTTCATAATTCCTATATGACTCTGTGATCCTCCGTGTAACTCCGTTTACTCTGTGGTTAAATTAAGAATTTAATAAAGAGTAACCAGAATGTCACGGAGGAGTTTGTTTTAATTTTTTTCTTCCAATTTTATTAAAGCAAATAATGCATAATTAATGATATCCCGGTAGTTAGCATCCACGCCTTCCGATACCAGCGTCTCCCCTTCCTTGTCCTCAATTTGCTTGATCCTTTTGAGCTTCATCAGGATGATATCGGTATAGGAACTGACCCGCATATTTCGCCAGGCTTCGTCATAATCATGATTTTTGTTTTCCATCAGGTCGCGGGCGCTGCAGAGGTGCCTTTTATAGAGTTCCATCGCTCTCATTTCGTCGAGCTCCAGTTCGGAATTCACACCGAGTTCCAGCTGGATCAGGGCCATCACCGAGTAGTTCACGATCCCGATAAATTCGGGCCGGATTCCTTCATCCACTTTGTGCAAACCTTTTTGTTCGATCGATCTGATCCGGTTAGCTTTGATATAGATCTGATCAGTAAGTGACGAGGTTCTTAAAATCCGCCATGCACTGCCATAATCCTTCATTTTGTTCTGAAAAACTTCTTGGCACATTGACATGGCCAGTTCGAATTGCCGGGCTGTCTCA
>Ga0351926_1079_pt1 | contig 11755 bp, 9 predicted proteins | sample BONcelT113001D10_FD_206837 | JGI IMG/M metagenome (GOLD analysis project Ga0351926, IMG submission 206837) | Enriched cells from coal bed in the Powder River Basin, Montana, United States - BONCAT cells T11 rep2 HSBNCT.T11.300.1.D10 ...
CTGGAAATCCGTGAGGTCCTTGCAGGGGAAAACATCACATTCGCTGCAAAAGGTGAGTCCTTTCTCCCTTGCACAGGCCGAAAAGCTGCAATCCGCACAAGGGCCGAACCTCTTGTCCGAACCGCAGCCGAAGCATCGGACTTCCTCCTCCGGAATCCCGAACTTTAGGGAGATCCGTTTAAGCCGTAAAGGGTCCTCTTTTGTCGCGATATAGACCGAGCAGGCGCCGCACAGAAGGCCACAAGTCGCTGCCAATTCGCTCATGGGAAACCTCCTAGCTGTTTTGAAGCAGTTCCAGCTGTAATGGCGTTGCAAGCTCGATCGTGTCGCAAACGGGGCAAAGGGATGCGACCCTTTTCAGGAATTCCCGCTTGCTTTCCTCCGGAAGGGGAGATTCGAGTTTTACTGAAATCTTCAGGGAGGGAAAGCCCAGGCGGTTCCTCCCTTCCTTTCCCATTCCTTTCGTGAGGTCCACCGTTCCCTCGACATCGGCGGAAATGGAATCGATGGGCAGTTGTTCCCGGATCGCCCACGTCCTGGCCGTAGCGACGAAGCAGGCCCCGAGGGCGAAGGCGAGGGTTTCGAGAGGGCAGGCGTGTGAATCGCTGCCGCCCCAGGAAGAGAGAAGGTCCACGGCGAGGGAGTGCCCACGGGCCTTCCCCTCGACGACTCTTCCGGGTCCTTCTTTCAAAGAGACATTGACTGGGAAAAGAATCGGCTTCCCTTCAGTCGGCATCGCGATCAACTCTTTCCTTAAAAGTGAAAACTATCACAATACGGTAATCCTAGCATAAAGTTTAAAATCCCTCAAATGCCAAGCTTGTTCGATAGCACGCAGAACGCCTAGGAGAGAAGCCGGTCAAACGATTTCGAACTGACAGTTGAGGAGGACCTCCCTGGATGGGGAGGCCTTCTTGTGTTTGGAGTGGGAAAGGGCTTCCGCCCTCCTTATCGGAGTGCGGCTACCAGGCGATCGATATCCTCTTCCGTGTTGAAGTAGTGAGTGGAGATTCTTGCCATGCCATGTCCCAGGTTGACCCTCACCCCGTGTGCCGCAAGCGAATCCGAAACCCGCACAAGGTCCGGGATCCGGGCGTAAAGAATTCCTGAACGGTTGTCATCCTGGAACGGGCCCAAAACGCCTATGCCGGCACCGAGAAGGCGTTCGGAGAGGATCGTGTTGAGGCGGAGGACCCGCTCCTCGACGTTTTTGGGACCCAGTTCCCGGTAAATCCGGGCGGCTTCGGCCAGGGCGAAGACACCGGCAAAATTGGGGCTTCCCGTTTCAAAGCGACGAGCGGTGCCTGGCATAGGGATGTCGATGGGAGGTTGCGGCATATCCCAGCGATCTTCCATCCCGAACCAACCGACACTTTCGGGGATGGCGTTTTCGAGCAGGCGGGCGGAACAATAGAAGACCCCGACGCCCAGCGGGCAACAAGGCCATTTGTAAACAGCGGAGGACATCATGTCGACGTTGCTGGCCGTGACGTCAATGCGCAGGGCCATGAAGGACTGCGTGCAGTCGACATGGAAGAAAAGGTTCCTTTCCCTGCAAAAGGCCCCGATTCGGTCAAGGTCGTGGCAAAACCCGCTGGCGTGTTCGACGTGGCAGAGAAAAATGGCTCGCGTCCGTTCATCGACCTGCCGCGTAATCTCTTCGAAGGGAACTGCCCCATCGGTACTCCGCGCCCATTTTACCTGTACTCTCTTTTTTTGAAGGCTCAAAAGGGCGTAAGAGTTTGAGGGAAAAGAAATGTCCGGGATGACCACGTTGTCGCCGGGAGAGAGGTTCATCAGGCGGGCCGCGATGTTGATTCCCTCCGAGGCATTCTTGGTATAGGCAAGTTCTTCGGCTTTTGCGTTGAAAACCGAGGCGATATCGCCCCGGGCATCATCGATAAAACGTGCCCATTCCTTGTATCCCGGGATGCTCAAGCCTTCTCTCAGCCGCTGGTCGTAGCCCCGGGTGGCCGCGGCGTGTACCCTTTTGTGGAAAGGCCCCGTGGTTGCGGTATCGAGGTAGGCCGTATGTTCCAGGACCGGGAAATTCGCTCGGATGCGTGCCATATCCTCCATTGCCGATTCCTCCCCTTTCTGCCTGATCGTTTCTTTCCCGCCCCACAAATCACTAGATTAATCTTAATATAAAAAATCTTCCCTTGCACCGGCACCTTGCAGTGCAGCCCGATTTTTGAACAGGTTTTAAATGTGTATTGACCTATCCCTGGAATCGAGGACAGTCGCGAGAGCGACTAAAAGGGAAGGACAAGCAGAAAGAGGGCTGTCTAGAAATCGGGAGGGGCGAAAGTCATTCAGGAGGGAATACAAGATTGAAACGACAATATGATCTAGCGCGGGACGCATTGGAGAGGAGCCGGTCATACGGCTTCAAACTGAACGCAGAAGGACCTCCCTGGAAGGGGAGATCCTTCTGCGTCAATTGTTGTGTGATTGATTATTAAGCAGTCGACAAAACTCGCACTCTTCAGGTTGGTTTTTAAAACTGGAATTTTGTTCCAGGGCCCATAGTGGTTGCGCGTTCACCAAATGATGAGAATATCGCCATTTGAGCTTTCGTGCCTGTGCAATGGCCGGCCGCGACTAGCATTGGGGAAAAATCGTTCATGGCGGAAATCGTTTTTTCGATCCGTTCGTTTTTCGCATCGACCAAATGCAGTCCACCTATGATGCCAAGGAGCTTCTCCCCCGGGTCTACCGAGTGTTTCAAAATGTTGATGATCCCTGCATGACTACAACCCGTGACGATAACGACTCCCTTGTTTTTCACTTTCGCTACGAGTGAAAGGTCATCACGCATGAGATCCGGCACGATTTCTCCCTTTTTGTTGGTCGTGAAACGGACGAGACCCTCTTCCTCAAAATCCGTCACTCTTGGGATTTCTCCGGTCGTAGAAAGCCCGGGCATGAGTTGCAGCGGGTCAGCTACAAGAACCAATTTCCCCCCCGCTGCCTCCAAGTTTTCTGCTTTGTCGCTTTGCCCCACTCCTCGGTGCTGGAAGAAAGGGTCGGTGATGAAGTTAAGCCTGAAGAATTCCGGATGAGCAATAATTGGGATATCTCGTTTTGCGATCGCTTGTACTATCTGAGCCAGCCCTTGTGTATGGTCGTAGTGACAATGGGTCATGACAATGGCGTCGGTTTTCCCGAGCGGGATTCCAAGTTTTTCAACGTTGAAAAGCAGGGCTTCGGGGTTTTGTCCCACGTCAACCAATATTCTTCGGACGGTTTCCCCTCTTTCCGCTTCCAGCCAGAAGGAAACGCCATGTTGCCCTAAAAGCGGGCTTTTATGCGGCACGCTATTTTCCGCAAGGACGGTTATAGTAAGCCTATCCAGCACCATTTACACCCCCTCTTCGATATAGATAAAGCCTAATTCCCCTAAAAAATAGCCCGGCCGCGCGGTTCAGAAAGGCGGCCGGGCATATCCCTTGCTTTCTCTTCAGTTATTTCTTCAGGGCATTGATTTTCTGGACAGCGGCCTTCCACTCCGGGTGCTTGTCGTACATGGGCATCGTCGCTGCACGCCACTGGTTCTTGTCGGCCTTGTAGTACTGCATCCCGTTTGCCTTCAGGAACACCGTGTCCTTGATTTCCTCTTCTTCCGCAAACTTCCTCTGCCACACGGCCGCTTCATGCGCCGCATCCAGCAGTGCCTTCTGGTCTTCCTTCGAGAGGGCGTAGAAGGCTTTCGTGTTCATAAGCATCGGTTCCAGGAGGAAGGATATCTCGTTCTGGCAAGTGTACTTGGCCACTTCATAGTGCTTGCTCTTCCGGACGTTGATGGGGCCAAATATCCCTGCATCGATGGCTCCAAGCTGGAGGGCGGAATAAACTTCCCCGAAAGCCATCGGGGTGACGACCGCGCCCAGCATTTGCCCAGTTTCCACGAAGACTGCGGAAGGCTGAACGCGGAGCTTGATGCCCTTCATGTCCGCAGGGGTCTTCACCGGGACACGCGAGACTACGTTGTATAACCCGTTGTTGAAAACCGTGACAACCTTGAGGTTCTTGGCTTCAAGGGGCTTGAAAATTTCCTGTCCCACCGGGCCGTCGACGACCTTCCAGGTGTGCTTCCAGCTGTCGAAGATGAAAGGCAGGGAAACGACACCGGTGTTCTTGTCGTAGCTTTCCATGATGCCCTGCCAGACCAGGCAGAGATCCAGCTGTCCCGCAGCGACCATTTCCGCCAGCTGCTTCTGGTTGCCCAGCTGGCCGTTGGGATAGACTACGACCTCGATCCTGCCGCCGGTCTTCTGCTTCAGGATGTCACCGAATTTGACAGAACCGATGTGGTAGGGATGGTTCTCCGGCATTTCATGACCGATTCTAAGCTTTGTTGCCGCCTCTCCAGCCAACGGCACGAACGAAAATGCCGCCATCAAGACGGAAAGGAAGAGAAAAACACTGACAACGCGTGAAACCACTCGGTAAACCTTCAACTCCATCACCACCTGAATTATATTTAATATTCCAACAAAGCGATTATCTAGTATGGAAGCAAAAAAGCGCAAGAATATGTAAAATATGTAGGCATATAAAAACTATTGATGTTTTTCGTTGACTGGCTAACGGAAATGGGAATCATAGTCGCAGAAAACTGCTCAGGAAGTTAAGTTGGTCATGCTCCGCACGGAACGCGGACTGCGCGAGATAGCCTCCAGGCAAAGTCGTCCGGTTGGACGCCAAACGCAGTGGAGAGAAGCCGGTCATACGGCTTCGAAATGACAGATGAAGAGGACCTCCCTGGATGGGGAGGTCCTTCTGCTGTTGTGGTAGGGGAGAACAGCCGGTTAGAAAAAACAAAACATGGAGATGGTATAATGCTACCACAAAACCAAAGCAATGCTTTAGGTAGTGAAACATTGTGGCGGATGCAGAAGGAGGAAGCAACATGAATTGGCGCGGGCGGAAAGGCAGTTCCAATGTAGAAGACCGACGTGGACAAGTCGTAAAAGGCGCGGCGGGATTAAGCGGTATTGGGATCATCCTTTATATTGTGCTATCCCTCATGGGTGTAGATCCTGGAGCAATTATCGGAACAGGCGGAACTTTGCAAACCGATAATAATCCCCCCGAACAATCTCAACAGTATCAGGAAAACGCGAACGAAAAGGAATTGCGGGAATTTGTTTCGGTAGTTTTCAAGGATACGGAAGATGTCTGGACCGAGGTATTTGCAAGGGAAGGTGGGAAATACCAAAAACCAACCCTCGTTTTGTATACGGAGGCAACGAATTCAGCCTGCGGTGTGGGGCAATCGGGTATGGGTCCCTTCTATTGTCCGCAAGATCAAAAGGTGTATCTTGATCTAAGTTTTTACCAGGAACTTAGGGATAAATTTAAAGCTCCAGGTGATTTTGCTTTGGCCTATGTTGTGGCACATGAAGTCGGCCACCATATACAGAATCAACTGGGAATCTTGGGTAAGGTCCAGAGTTTAAGAGGGCAGATGAGCGAAAAAGAATACAACCAATTATCGGTACGTTTAGAGCTTCAGGCAGACTATTTTGCCGGAGTGTGGGCGAAATATATGCAAGGAAAAGGATATTTGGAAATTGGAGATGTGGAAGAGGCGATGAATGCCGCAGAATCGGTCGGTGATGACCGGATTCAGAAGAAGATGCAGGGAACCGTGGTTCCCGACAGCTTCACCCATGGAACCTCAGCTCAACGTGTCAAGTGGTTCAAGAAAGGATTTGCCAACGGCACTATTCGTGGCGGAGATACTTTCAATACAAGTGATTTATAAAACGAGGAAGGGACTCCCCTGAAGGGGAGATCTTTTTTGTTTTTGAGCTTCTTGGATGGTCACTCATTAAACGAAAGGATCGCTCAAGCCCGGGTAGCCTTGAGAAGAGGTGAAAGCGGATGTGCAGTTCGATGATCGCCACAGATTTCTACCAATTAACCATGATGCAGGGTTACCTGGAAAAAAACATGCTCGAAAAAAAAGCCGTGTTCGACTTATTTTACCGGAAACCGCCTTTCGGGGGCTCATATGCGGTAGCATGCGGCTTAAACAGCGCATTGGAATTCATCCGCACCCTCCAAATAAACTCAGATGAAGTATCCGCGCTGGCTGACGCAGGCATGGAAGCGGATTTTTGCAAATGGCTTACCAGGAACAAGGTCGGGAAGGTCGGGCTCTTTGAGGGTGAGGTCTGGGCCGTTCCGGAAGGATCCCTCGTCCTGCCAAACGAACCGATCCTGCGTGTCGAGGCACCTATCTACATGGCCCAAGTCCTCGAAACGCCACTGTTGAACATTGTGAACTATGAAACGCTCATCGCCACGAAGGCCTCCCGTATTGTCAATAGCGCAAAGGGCAAGCCAGTCATGGAGTTTGGCATGCGGCGTGCTCGCGGTATAACGAGCAGCGTCCTTGCGACGCGTGCCGCCTTTGTGGGGGGCGTGACTTCCACCAGCAATGTCCTCGCCTGGAAAGAATACAGGATCCCGGTTTCTGGCACCATGAGCCACGCATGGGTCATGGCCTTCCCTAGCGAGATCGAGTCGTTTCGTGCCTATATGGAACAGGCAGCGGATAACATCATCCTCCTGATCGACACCTACGATACCCTGGAGAGTGGCCTGCCCAACGCCCTTGCGGTTTTCGGAGAGATGTTTGGAAGTGGCAAGTTTCCCAAGGTCTTTGGTGTTCGCCTCGACAGCGGCGACTTGGCCGACCTGTCCAAAAAAGTTCGTGCGGCACTTGACGAAAACGGGTTCGACAAGGGAATCATCGTCGTTTCCAATGATCTTGACGAATACATCATCGAAAGCCTCCTGGCGCAGGGTGCGGCAATCGATGTTTTCGGTGTGGGAACCAAGCTGGTCAACGCAGAGGGGACTCCTTCGCTCGGGGGCGTATACAAACTGGCGGAAATCGAAGGGGTACCCCGCATGAAAATTGCCGGGAACCTTGAAAAGATGACCAATCCTGGGAAAAAACAAGTGTGGCGCATTTGGGAAAAAGAGCAAAAAGGAGCCCTCGGAGAAGAAACAGGACCGCTGAATTTCGTGGCGGATATCCTCGCATTGGAGGAAGAGACCTTCTCTCCATCAAGCGCATTGCACCTGGAGAACCCTGCGCGCCCATGGATGGCCTTGACTCTTGATGCGGATAGTTACGTCATAAAACCGATGCTGTCCCGTTGCTCCCTCAGGGAAGGGAGTGCCTTGTCCGGCTCGGATCCGCGAGAGGGAAGAAAGAATCTGGAACTCGAGATGAAGAGGCTCCGGCCTCAATGCAAACGACTCGTAAACCCGGAAATCATGAGACTCGAATTGAGCCCGAAACTGTCCCGGCTCAAGAATGAGCTAATCGAGCAGTACAGGCCCGACAAGGGATGAATATCCCCGCATGGATCGATCACCCTGCATCCCGCTCTGACGAGGGGACACTGCCTCCCATCATCAAGGTCACTGTCACTCTACAGGTTGCAGCTTTAGATTTATGTGACGGTTCCGTGCTCGGTCGTGTCAATTGATGAGTTGCTCATCACGACAGGAGTTCCTCCAGAAGAGGTTCCATTCGTAATAAGCAAGGTGGTGTCGAAGATGGAAGATCAGGCAGGACTTAGCCAGGACCAGATAATGATGGTGGTGAACGACTACATTGGTGTGACCTGGGGTTACCTCGGGGATTTTACCCATCGCACTCACGTGGATTTTTACCTTGAGTATTGTGACCTGGAATGTAAGACGAATGAGATTTCTGGAACCACACGGGAACGATTCATCGAGATATTGAGAAAGGCGCCTCCAGCGGGTCAGGCAAAGATCCTTAGAGGGGTAATAGAGCGTTTCCCTGTCGGTTCGGGCCCCGCAACACGCACAGATGGCCTCAAGGCAGAAATATCGGGGTGGGCAGATGCCATTGAGTCCAGAAGCCCGAATCCTTCGGCGGAGATCAATTCAAGGAAGGCGGTTGTTGAACGTGTTCTTGCTGAATCTGAAGCCTTGATAAAGACATCCGGTGAAGCGATTTCGGTGGATTGGATTCACGCGGCTTTTCAAGGGTACCTGGAGGAAATTTGCACCACCGAAGCCGGATTGGATTTTCCGGATGGATCTGGGGTCTCCGCATTCTTAAAAGTGTTAAGAGAAAAACACCCGAAATTCAAGGTTGTCGAATCCCAGCCTAAGGAAATTTCAAAAACATTGAAGTTGGCCGAAGCCATGATAAAGGTCTTGGATAGCGTCCGGAAAAATTCGAGTCTCGTCGAACCAAACCAGGCGTTTCTCAGTCCTGCAGAAGCGATGCTCTACGTGAACCTAACGAGGAGCATGTTTCGCTATATCAGTGATAAAGTGTCTTGATTCTCGCAAAAGCCAAACGCTTTTTAGTTGTTGGTTAGTTTGTGGGAGGGATCTCCTTGATTGGGGAGATCCTTTTTTTTGTGTGCAGGGATGAAGGTATAGGAAGCGCATTATGCAGGAGCAAAAGCCCCACTTAGTACGGTATCCAGTAGGGCTGCAACGAGGAACAACCCTTTGCCGAATAACAAATTGATTCCAGGCTAAACGCTTTCGCATTATGGTATAATAAAATAGTAGAATGTTAATACTTTAAGAACTCTTTAACAAGGAAGAAGTCCGAGGGGGACAGGATCCATGGAAAAAAAAGGTTCGGCTTCGATCATAGCTATGGTGTCCATCCTGATGATCATCGCGTTCATTCCTGTCGCCATGATTGTTCTTCCGTCCCCCTCCTCTGCCATGGCACCCAATGGACGAGTGGTCTCCGCCACCAAGGTCGTGCGGGAAATGACCACCCACAAGGATGTCATGATGGTGGCGGATCTCGTGAAGGGATCCTATGGGGTTGTGATCATGCCCAAATTCTACAAGGCCGTCTTCGGCCTAGGGGGCCCCTATGGGGAGGGGCTCGTTCTCCAGCACGACCCCGCAACGGGACACTGGTATGGTCCGAGTTACATAAAAATTTCGGGGGAATCGTATGGTGCCGAAGTTGGGGGCCAATCTACGACCCTCTTCCTTGTGATCACGGACAAGCAAGGCATGGAGTATTTCTACGACGACACGGCGGTGGAACTTGACACCAATGTCGACCTCGCTGCTGGGCCTCTCGGACCCAGTACAGGAGCCGAAACTGGCGTGAACCGGAAGGCATCCGTTTATAGCTACTCCATGAGCAAAGGAATTTTAGCAGCGCCCTCCCTAGGTAGGCTGGTCATGAAGACGGACGGGAAGGCCAACGAATCCTATTGGGGATCGAAGTACCCCTCAAGGATGATTCTTGGCAAGCCTGCCTCAAGGAGCAACATCCAGCCTTTATTGGTCGCCCTGAACAACTTTGTGCTGAAGGCTGGAAAATGACCTGGCCCTGGGAACCTGACCTGAGAAAAAGTTAGTATGAAGAGCAACGGCCTGTTCGTCGAACGATTCGTGTTTCTCATGGAACGTGGACTGCGCGAAATCGCCTCTCTGCAAAGTCGTACGATAAAACGCGGAACGCATAGGGGGGAATCCGGGCCATACGGCTTCGAACGACAGATAAAGGGCCTCCCTGGAAAGGGAGGCAAAAGCTTGTGATTTCCGACGAACGGAAAGGCATCGCCTATCGTGCATGGGATGCCTTTCCCAGGTTCAGGTTATAGTGGTCGACGGAATTTCTCGAAATCAGGATTTATCAGGCCCGGTATCGTCTCTTCCTTCAGGCAGGCCATTACCGAGTCGATGGCTCCCCGAACTTCTCTGTAGAGGGCTTCGGGGGTCCAGGATGAAAGATGCGGGGTGAGGATCACGTTTTCCAGCCCCAGCAGCGGATGATCCGGGCCTGGAGGTTCCACCATGAAGACGTCGAGGGCCGCGAAAGCGATCCGGCCGCTTCGTATCGCCCTTTCCAGGGCCTCCTCGTCGATGATCTGGGCTCGGGCGGTGTTGACGATTCCGGCATTCGGTTTCATGAGGGCGAGCGCCCGTTCGGAGATGAGCCCTCTCGTGGAATCGTTCAGCGTGCAGTGCAGCGTGAGGATGTCAACCTTCGGGAGCAACTCGTCAAGGCTTCCCGCGAATTCCACGCAGGCCTGTTCGCTGCCGTTGGGCTTGTAAAGGGGGTCGAAGACCAGGGCTTGGCAATCGAACCCGGCAAGCCGCCTGGCGACCTCGTGCCCGATTGCCCCGTAGCCGACGATGCCGACGGTCTTCCCCCTCAGTTCCCTGCCGAACATGTCCGTCGTGTTGCGGTTGAGCCCCTTGCCGATGGAGGATGAGATGAAGGGAAAGCGTCTCAGGCCGTCGAGGATGAGCATGACTGCGAATTCCGCCACCGTCGATGAATTGGCACCGGGGACGTAGGTGACGGCGATCCCCTTTTTGGTGGCGGCATCGATGTCGACGTTCGAGGGTTTGCCTCCGCACTTGGCGATGACCCTCAGCCTGGGAAGGCGCTCGAGGTCCTCCGCGGAGAAACCGCAACTCGAGGTGATGATGACGGCGTCAGCATCCGCGGCAAGTTTCACGGTCTCTAGGGGGGTTGTCGAATCACCCGGGACGATTAAATCCACCCGTCCCAGTTCTTTCAGCGGGGCATACCAATCGTCGGGCCCTTCCGGTTCGATGACCAGTATCCTGGTTTTCATGGGCATGCTCCTCCCTTGCGCTCCTGGCAGGCATATCGATTTCCAGTCGAAAGATTTTGGAATCGAAGCCTCACGGTATTGAACATACTCCCTTCCACTCTTAATGACAATTCCGTTGAACACGGCGACAGCCGGGGAAACAAGGATAACATCCCGGACGGGGAATGCCAGTGGATGACGGCGGTGGTCGGAATCATCCAACAGGAAATGCCGAAGTCCAGCGGCAGGATGCCGGGCGTCCATCATGGTTCAAACTGCCCGCAAAGAAAATATGATCCGCCCAATATCATGGGATAACAAAAGCCGACATCCCGGTGAGGTTGACGCGGGGGACAGGAAGATGCACGTGCTTTCCGGTTCTTGTGGCGGGGTGCACGAGCCGATGGAAGAGGGAACTCGTAATACCGTTGTCCAAGGAAGTGGAAACTGCAACGGGTGTCGAATGATCCCTGCAAACGAACCGTGTGGAGATTCTGTTTGTCTATATCGTGCAGTGGGGAGAAACCGGTCCTATGGCTTCGAACTGAACGATTAAGGATCTTCCTGGGCGGGGAGGTTCTTTTTTTGACTGGTTATGTTTGCCCCTTCATTTTTGGGAAAGATCAAGGGCCTCCTTGCAGTCGTTGTCTTTAGGCTTTTTCGAGAGTAAAGTGGGATATGGTTTCAGAGACCAAGTTCCGAGTTGTGCCATCTCAAATCAAGCCCCACCTTTAATACATATCCCCGGGTCTTTTTTCCGCTTTTCCCAACCATTTTCCTGGAGGTGGCACAATGACGGGGTACGCGAAACGGTTTGCAGGGGTTTTTTTTACTATTGCAATGTTAACCAGGCTGTTATCCAGTTCCCCGGCTCTAGGCGCTGACATCATCGTGGACACCCTGAGCGAGGATGTCCTGAAGAATGCCATAGTCTCGGCGACGTCGGCGGACGTTGTCAGGATCACCGCAGAAGGGGTCATCACCCTGACGGGGCAGATCACGATAAGCAAAGAAGTCAAAATCGTGGGGCCTGGGCAGGATAAACTGGCGATTAGCGGGAACAATGCCTACCGGGTATTCTCTGTCGCATCTAATGTTTCTGCCGATATTTCTGAACTCTCCATCGTGAGCGGAGTTGTTTCAGG